>ERZ773188.313-NODE-313-length-60829-cov-18.063646_pt1 | contig 60829 bp, 53 predicted proteins | sample MGYA00581011_ERZ773188 | MGnify/ENA primary metagenome ERZ773188 (study PRJEB29015, sample SAMEA2737798) | human gut metagenome | biome: human gut; feature: human-associated habitat; material: faeces | place: China | collected 2012 ...
GCAAGTATAGTTTATGAAAAGTATGCGCTTTTACAATTGAAAAATTTTTACAATTATTATTAACAAATTTGAATGTAAAAAGCATTCATTTTGGCTAATATATTGACATAAAAATACCTGTATGATACGATGAATTTAGATTCAAATTTTCAGAGTTGAGGTTAAATATGGCAGATACAATCATAATAATCAGAGGTAATTCAGGTAGCGGCAAGACAACTGTTGCAAATAAATTGTGTGATGAGTTGGGTGCAGAATGTATGTTGCTTTCTCAAGATGTTATCAGGAGAAATATATTGCACACAAAAGATGGTGAAAATAGTATAGCCGTTGATTTGCTAAAGGATTTAATCTTATCTGGAAAGAAACATAATAGTATAATTATTCTTGAAGGCATATTGAATTCTGTTTGGTACAAATCGTTGTTTAATCTGATTCAAAAAAATTTCAATAGTATTTATACATATTACTATGATATACCGTTTGATGAAACTGTTAAAAGATTTCAAACTAAAAGCAACGTGAATTATACTGAACAAGATATGAAGCGTTGGTGGAATGAAAAAGATTTGCTGGGATTTGATAATGAAAAAATTATTTCAAAAGATATGTCTGCAGATGATACAGTTAAAATGATATTGAAAAATTGTACGAAAAATATCAGTTGATATTCAATTATTTTTTTATTTGACTTAGTACTAAAATTTACTCGTTTGTCGTTTGCAACGTTGTTTATGATATAAAACTATGATATAATAATCACATTAAGAATGACTAAGGAATCGAGGAAGAAGTATGAATAATAATCCACGATGCTTATACAATAATACTTTTGATAAATTTATAAACGAAGATGCAAATGCAATATTAGGTGAATTGTGCGACCGCTATCACGGTAATGCTTTGACCACAACGATTGAAGCATGGAAGAATGAAATTACAATTATGCAAAACGTAATTTCTCAATTAAAAAATCATGACGGCAAAATTATATTTGAATATGACATACCACGATTAGGCAAGAGGGTTGATGTTATTCTTCTCTTAAACGGAATCATTTTTTGCTTGGAATTTAAGAATGGTGAGAAAAATATTTTTGAAAATGATATTGACCAAGTGCTTGATTATGCTCTTGATTTGAAAAATTTTCATAAGCTTAGCGAAGATAAAATTATAGTTCCTGTATTGATTGCAACAGAGTATAAAAATCATACAGACACAATTCAAATGTCCGATAAGGTTGTCAATCCGTTAGTTACAGGCAAAACCGGATTATTAGAAGTGCTTTCTAAAATACTTTTCCGCTATCCAAACGAGTCAAAAGTTGATGATAATTGGATTATAAGTCCTTATGCGCCAACGCCGACAATCATTGAAGCGGCAAGGTCTCTTTATGAAAATCATTCCGTCGAAAATATAACAAGGCATGAGGCGGATAAAGTTTCAACTGACAGAACAATATCATATATTCTCAAGGTAATAAACGATAGTAAAACAAACGGAGAAAAGAGTATTTGCTTTGTAACCGGTGTTCCGGGAGCAGGCAAAACACTTGTAGGCCTTGATGTAGCAATTAAACAAACTTATCAAGGACAAGATGTTCCTGTTGAAGACGAAGGTGCAGTGTACCTTTCCGGCAATGGACCTTTGGTAGCAGTTTTAACTGAAGCTCTTGCACAGGATAATCGTAAAAAATGTATAGCGTCTGGTGAGAAAAAGAAGCTCACAGACTCCAGAAGAGAAGTTAGCAAGTCTATCCAAATGATTCACAGATACCGTGACAATATGCTTGCTAAAATAAAAAATCCCGTTGAAAACGGTATATTGGAAATTGATCCTGAAAAAGCAATAAAGTTGGAAAAATCCGGCTTTGGTGAAGTGGAGCATGTTGCAATATTTGACGAGGCACAACGCTCGTGGACACATAAAAGGTTAGCAGATTATCTCAAACGAGGCGGTACTTATGGCAACAAATTAAAAGTGCCTAATTTTCCAATGTCAGAAGCGGAATTTTTGATTTGGTCATTAGATCAAAGAGAGGATTGGGCAACTATTGTTTGCTTAGTTGGCGGTGGTCAAGAAATAAATACCGGTGAAGCCGGCATCTCGGAATGGATTAACGCCTTAAATCATACTTTCCCTGATTGGAAGGTGTATATTTCACCAAAATTGACCGAAGCTGAATATGCTGAAGGTAAAGTAAACGAACTTTTAGAGAAGAATAATCATGTTACATATTCAGATGATTTGCATCTTGGTGTATCTTTAAGGTCTTTTAGAGCAGAAAAATTGTCCGCCTTTGTTCATTCCTTGTTGAGTTTTGAAGATAATGCGGCAGAATTGTATCAAGAAATCAAAGATAAATATCCGATTGTTTTAACACGAGATATTCAAAAAGCTAAACGCTGGTTGCATCAAAAAGTAAGAGGTAGCGAGCGAACGGGCGTGTTAGTGACAAAAGAGTCTGCTCGTTTCAATCCACTTGGAATTCATATATTACCTTCCGGCGATGAAAATGCAGTTCATTGGTTTTTGGATGATAAGGTGGATACCAGATCTTCAAATTATCTTGAAGATGCCGCAACGGAAATTCAAGTGCAAGGATTGGAATTAGATTATACGTGTTTGCTTTGGGATGCAGATATGCGATATGAAAATGGAGCGTGGCATTTTTACAAATTCAACGGCCATTCAAAATGGAATGAGCAAATCGCAGCAGATAGCGAAAATAAAAAAGAATTGCAAAAATATATGCTCAATGCATATCGCGTTTTACTAACTCGTGCAAGGTCTGGTATGGTGATTTGCGTGCCGTATGGTAATGGCAATAAAACATCTACCGGCTTTTGGGAGGACAGCACACGTCTGCCGGAGTATTACAATGGAACTTATGAGTATTTGAAAAGCTTGGGAATTGAAGAAATTTAACGGTTGTTCAAAATCCCGAATTTGCAGAGGTGGATTATGAAAATAACATACATTAACCACAGTGGATTTTTGGTTGAAACCGAGAATTGCTACTATGTTTTTGATTATTACAAAGGCGAGATTCCGAGGCTTGACAAAAGCAAGGAAGTTGTCGTCTTTTGTAGTCACTTTCACCAAGACCATTTCAATCCGAAAATCTTTGAAATTCTTGATGATATGGGTATGAATTATCAGGCTGTTTTGGCGAAAGATATCAGCAAAAAGAAGTATCCTGCCGGTGTGAAAATCACGACGGCTTACCACGATCAAACCTATACTCTTGACAACGGCACACAGGTTAACACGCTTCTTTCAACTGACAGTGGTGTGGCTTTTATCGTCAAGACAAGCGAGGGCGCAATTTACCACGCAGGTGATTTGAACGATTGGCATTGGGAGGGTGAGACGGAAGCCGATAACCGCCACATGGCCTCCATGTACCGTGCCGAGATTGATAAAATCAAGGGCGCTCATTTTGATGCTGCATTCGTTCCACTTGACCCACGGCAGGAGGAACATTATGCCGACGGTATGCTTTATTTTTTGAAACATGTCGATTGCAACGCCGTTTTTCCTATGCATTATTGGAACGAGCCAAGCGTGATTGATAGGTTTATCACCGAATATCCGCAGTATAAATCACGAATAAAAAATACAGAATCAGCAAAAGGAGAAGAAATATGAGCTTTAAAATGATTCACGAAAACTATAATGTTTCTGATTTGGATAGGTCGATTAAGTTTTATGGCGATGCGCTTGATTTGCACGAGGTCAGTCGAAAAACCACCGACGATTTTATTATCGTTTATTTGAGCAATGATTCAAGCGATTTTGATCTTGAACTTACTTGGCTTAAAGAACATCCACAGCCGTACGATTTGGGTGAATGTGAATTCCATTTGGCATTTAAGGCAGATGATTTTGAATTGGCGCATAAAAAGCACGAAGAAATGGGCTGTATCTGCTTTGAAAATCCTGAAATGGGTATATATTTTATTGAGGACCCGGACGGCTATTGGCTGGAAATTTTGCCGTGATTAAGTTACACTATAATAAAAAGGGGCTGTAAAAAACAGTCTGAAAAAAAGATGACTGCAAGAACTCCGAAAGGAGATGCTTGCAGTCGTTTTTTGTGGTACAATTGAGTTGATGAAAAACAAATATAACCAACAAAGACATAATACACCATATCAGTTAAAATTACCACTGGAAATTTTAATAATAATAGAAATTTCCGATCCGGTATATACATTCAATGAAGTTTTTCATCATATCGACCTAAAAAAATACCTTGCCGTTAAGAAAAGCAGGACAGGTCGCAAAAGATATGATAGTGAAACCTTGATGAAAGTAATACTGTTTGCATTTATGGAACACGGGTATGTTTCAGTTCGAGAGATAGAAAAACTTTGTAAAACAGATATACGCTTTATGTGGCTGTTACAGGATAACCCTGCACCAAGCCATATGACAATAGATAACTTTATGAAAGATTATCTTGTTAACTGCATAGATGACATTTTGAGTGAAATAAATTCATATATCTTCAAACAAGAACAGTTGGACTTGTCACACATATACATAGACTGTACAAAGATAACCGCCAATGCAAATAAATACAGCTGGGTATGGAGAAAGAGCAGCGTAAAAAACAGAGATAAAGTATTTAACAAGATTATCGAATTGCTAAACGAAATTAATAAAGTTACTTCTATGCAAGGCGTAAAATTTGAAATCCGTACAGAATATAGAGTATATGGAACAAATAACCTAACAGTATGTTAAATTAGCTTGTATAAAGCCGGAATGTATTGTTAGAGCAAAGGTCACAGAAAAACACCTGATCAAAGAAATTATGACAAGTTTGTTGAATTTACTGAAAAACTAAAGAAATATGCAAAACACATAAATACATGCGGTGAAAGCCGAAACAGTTATTCCAAAACAGACAGTGATGCAACTTTTTTCAGAATGAAAAGAGATTACATGGGCAACGACCAATTATTACCCGTATACAATATTCAGCCTTATATATGTGATGAATATATTGCAGTATATGATATAAAGCAGTATGCATCGGATATGGACTGCTTTATACCTTTTGTGTAAAAATTCAAAAAGATACACGGCTTTTATCCTAAATATCCCGTTGCAGATGCAGGATACGGAAGCTTTAACAATTATCTTTCAGATGTTACTATAATTGGTTAAACTATATTATGACATAAATCTTGCCTAGATTTAATGAACCTTTTAGCGCATTGTTAGAGTTTAGTAACAAACTAAAATCATCCATTACATTTCTACTTATAGCTGCTATACTCCAATCTACAATCGTACTGCTGCTATCAGAGTTAATATCAAAAAGCATAATATAATCAAGATTTGTAAATCTCGAAGGACACGGGCCTTTGCCTCCTATACCTATATTGATTTCTGACACCGTATCTCTTTTGAGAATTTTAAGCGTTAGTACAGTAAAACCTTTTTTCAATTCGGGGTTTGACCTTATCTCATTTAGCTTTATAACATCGTTACCCGATTTTGATAAGTAATCCTTTGCTTCATGAAGATAAGCGTGAATATTGCCTTCTACATCTATCTTATATGAAATGATATCAATATATTCTCGCAACACATTTCTTCCTTCTCCGTGAAGAATACATCTATCACCTTGAGCTCCAGGATAACTAATTGCTAAAATATCAAGATTTGCTTTTTTAAACAGCATCATACTTGCATATGAAACAATGTCCTCATTTATTTTTGATGAATCTAATAATGAAGTATCAGTTATTTCATAATTATAGTTTGATAGTGTCGAAAGATATTTGAAGATAGGCTCGTGATTATACTTTATCTCTAAGATTAGCTTTCTGTTTTTGTCAGTTAGAAGTATGCTTTTTGAGAGAATAAAAATTGATTTGACTGCAAAACCATTGGCCTGTGCTAGATAACGGTTTAGCATTTCATCTGGAATAAAAACAGTATTACCTTCTATTTTTAATCCATAAAAATATGAATCAAGATTTAAACCTCTTAGAAAAACAAAGAGCGCATTTTCAGCAGTAAAACGATTGTGTTGACTAATAAAAATATCATTCACATAAGAATATAATTCTCTTTGATGTGAAATGCCATCGAATAAAGACTTATAGCCCATTCTGTTATTAAGCGAAGTGCGTTCGACTTGAAATTCTGCAGATAAATTGTGATAACTTAATAACATATTCATAAAATAGACAATGCCTCTGTCTGGGTCAAGTGCGTGGCCAAACCTATTAATTTTAACAATGGCGGTATCATTATTCCAATTAAACCTGCTAGAATTACAGAACATATTTTTAACTTCATTAACACCAATATCAGTTAATAACCCTGAATGGATGTGCTTGTATTTACTTAGCAGTATTTCATAATAGTCATAATGGCCTGAAGCAGAAATAATAGTATCAAACATCAAATGAATAACGGCGTGCAATTCTTCCGATTCAGCAATGCACGAAAGTCTTTCTGGATTAACAATCAACAAATCGTCCTCATTTGATTGCCACTTTATCGTGAAATAAATAGCGTTATTCTTTAATGCTGCTCGTTTTTCTATTGAATCTGTGATCTTACTTCCTCCACCATGTTGCGCATTTACACCTTTCGTCTCTGGCGAAATCTTTATAGTTGGAATTTTGTAATTTGCGCCCCAAAATATTACATCGGAGCGCTGCATAATATGGTCATCAGTTCGTACGGCAGTCGAGTATTCTATTAAAGAAACAGGTATTTCATAGTTACCGCTGATTATTGTTATCATAACATCAATGTCTTTTACTTTTCTAATACGGGTAACCAAACTCTCGTTATCACAAAACTCACCTCTTATTTTTTTTTGAGTAAATGAGCTTTATCTCGGCTTGGACACCAAGTTTTTCCATTGCGTTGATAACATAGTGCTTTAAATCTTCGCCTTGTTCTAATACCTCGAAATATATTCTTACTTCATCAATTTTCATTACCGTTCACCTTTTCAAATATCATTATATGTTCCTTTTTTCCAAGTGTCCTAAAACTCTTTTGAAATGATTTACTTGTCTTGTCGAGATTTGTATAAGAATAGTCTAATAATTCCCAACCGATTTCTTCACATATTTTTTTCGTGTGTTCGTATGAGTCGTATTTTTCGCCTTGAATCTTACCGTCGCCAATTATAATGACTATTTTGGCATTGTTCTTCAATACAATATTACAAGAAGAAAAAATTTCAAAAAGGTCTTGGTCAAAATTATCTTGAGAATGCTTTAAGCTTGAAAACTCACGCCGTGAGCCGATTTCCTCATCTCTTGCTAATTGAAAATCTTCATCTAACCATAACATCCTATGTTTATGATACAAATAATAATCATATGTGTTTGGATAAGGCGGAGAGGTAACAATTAAATCAACACTGTTTTTCTTAATTACTTCATCACAATTTTTAGAATTGTGCAAAAAGACATTTGAATTAGCTAAAACTTCTTCGTTCCTTTTACAATTAAGGAGTATTTCTGAAAAAACATGAAGCTTTTTTTCGTAGAGTTCAATCACATAATCTACTGTTATCCCTTCTTTTATAACAGCAGCATATCTAGTATCGCTTTCCTGATTTGAAACTGTATTAATAATTGATGATAGAGTCAATCGAGAAAACAAAAGCAACCTTTCATTATTGTTGAAAAAAGAAACTATATTGTTTTTTATGCAAGAAAGCCCAATAATAGCTTCATCACAAAACCAATGATTAATGCTATTATACTCTACCAATGGACCGTAGTTTTCGTTATGTGCATCGTTTTTAATGTTTTCTATGAATTTCTCTAATTCAATTAAATCTTCTCTTGTCAACTGCAGAAGTTTAAACTTAGAAATCATTATTGCAATGCCGTTTATATCCAAACCCACTCCATAACGATTACAAGATGACGAAGCTAATACAGTTGTTCCTGAACCAACAAACGGGTCTAGAACAGTATCAAATTCGTCACTGTATTCTAATATGAATCTTTCGGCTGTTGTTATGGGGAATTTTGCTGGGTATGGATGAATTTTATCTAATTTTTCATACCATTTACTGTTTGTCATTTTCTTAACACCACTATATAAGAATGATTCTGATTGACATAAAATACTGAAGGATAGCCTAGCAAAACAAGTTTTCTGTGTTGATTCTGGTCCCATATAATTAAATCGTGATATTTGAAACCAGCCTTTTCCCCTGTATAAGCTATTTTTGAATGTAAATCAATGTATGGTATTTTGTTCTTTGTGTCCCTAAAATCCTTAACAACCCACGCATTATATCCTCCTGGTTTTGTAACACGATATAATTCAGACATAATAATTTCAACCTTTTTAATATACTCATCCATAGACATATTACCAAGGTCTTTTTCATCGTCAGAATATATATTTGTTGTAGCATTATTCTCAGTAACAAATGCTGAGTTTTTGTGATGTAGAGTTCTATCTTCCACGACTTTATGAATCAAATCAGCATAAGGCGGTGATGTAATTGTTAATTGCACCGTATCATCTTCAATGCTTTTTAACACTTCACAACAATCGCCTTTTCTTATATCTGCAGTACCCAAGTCTTGTCCGTCAGATAATAACGATAGCTGTGAGGAATTAAGCACTTCGTTTATGGAATCTGTTGCAACGGAAAAGAATCTTTCTGTAAGTTCTATCCCAATACCATTTCTGTTGTTTTTAACGGCAGCAACAACTGTTGTCCCCGTTCCAAGAAATGGGTCTAACACAGTATCTCCTTGTTTACTATACATACTTATTAATCTATCGCATAGTTTTTCAGGATAAGTTGCACCATGTTTTAAATGCTTTTTTTGTCTGGCAGAAGAAACATCATTCCAAACACTCCTACTTAGAGAAGCCCATTCAGACGCAGATAAGCCGTTAAATGTTTTTGCTCTTTGTTGTGTTATTTTTTCATCTTCTGTTTTATTATTCACGAGTGTAATCTCCTGTATATGTTTGAATTGTTTATATTATAGCATAAAGCGAGGTTTATGTAAATTGTAGAAAACAAAATAAAAAAGATTATAATTGAATCGTTCGTAATATTGGACGGATAAGAAGTATTCTAAATTCACATCTCTAGTTACTTGCGGACAACAATCCCTACGTTCCCTGATTTTTTCTTGCTTTTTCCTTATAAATCCGCAATAATCATTGCTTTTAAGCGTTCTGTGTGATATACTAAACTTGTATAATTGTAACTATCTGAAAGCGAGGAAAATCTAATGGATTCTAACATCGAGCGCTGGTACTCAATGAAAGAAATATGCGAATATCTTGGCGTCAGCCGTGATACCGTACTTGATTGGATAGAAAGAAGAAATATGCCCGCAGCAAAAATCGGACGCCTTTGGAAATTCAAAGTCAGCGAAATTGACGCTTGGATGAAGTCCGGTATTGCAGCGGATAAATAATTTTAGGGGGCATATATGAGTTTTATTGAATCTTACAAGCATCTTGATAAAATATGCGGAGAAATGTTTGAAACTCAATATGGAGTATCCGCCTATATAGAGGAAATGCTAAACAATCCTCATGGTTCTTATCTTGTAAGAGGTTGGGAAAATGATTTAAAACAACTAAAGCACTATCGTTGGATTAGGAATCAAATCGTACACGAACCCGATTGCTACGAAGAAACTATGTGCGAAGCCGGAGACGATGAATGGCTTGATGATTTTTATGAAAGAATAATAAATCAAACTGATCCGCTTGCAATGTATTTTCAAGCAACAAAACCACATTCTGTTGCAAAATCCGCACAAAATCACGAACCGGCTCAACTGCAATATACATATTCTGAACAACCTAGCCAACCGAAACATAAATCAAAAAAGGTCGTAAGATGGATTGTGTTTTCAATTATCGTGGCTATTGTTCTACTGTACTTAGTACTTAAATACTTTATCAATTGATTTTGGAGGTGCAATATGGCACTTGAAAATGAATTAGGACTGACAAGTTCTGCCAACCTTGCCCGTGAAGAAGAACGCATCAGCAAGAAAAAGGCTGTTGAGCTTTTTGAAACAGGCTTACTCGATACTCTTCCGGCAGGTAAGTTTGTAACATTGCAGGCAATCCACAAGTACCTTTTTGAGGACATTTATGACTTTACCGGAGAAATCCGCACGGTCAATATGGCAAAAGGTAATTTCAGATTTGCACCGCTTATGTACTTGCAAGCGGCACTTGAAAACATTGACAAAATGCCGCAGTCAAATTTTGATGAGATAGTAGAAAAATATGTTGAGATGAACATTGCTCATCCATTCCGTGAGGGCAACGGTCGCAGTACTCGCATTTGGCTTGACCATATTTTGAAAAACGAAATCGGCAAAGTTGTTGACTGGAGCAAGGTGGATAAAGAGGACTACTTACTTGCAATGGAACGCAGTCCGATTAAAGATGTAGAGATTAAAGTGTTGCTAAAAGGTGCGCTTACCGATGAAATAAACAGCTGTGAGGTCTATATGAAAGGTATCGACCACAGTTACTATTATGAGGGTTATACAACCTTTAAGTCGGAAGAATTATAAAAACATTTTCAATACTTTGACTGATTCGGGGGTGTAATCATTTGAAAACAGATACAATTGAAAAGATTGCGTTACAATTAATGGATAAAAACGACACAAAAGCTAAAGAAATTATCAACAGTGAATATCCGTTTGAGTATTTTAAGCGTTCAAAAAGAGGAGTTACGGATAAAATAAGATTTAAGCAGTGCATAAAAGATGGGTTTATTGACAGATACAGTGGCGAACGATTGGTTAATCCGGGTATATTGAAAGTAATTTCTTATTACTGTCCTAATGAATTTCCATACCAACAGCATTGGAAAATGGATGCCTGCCATATTGCATATTGGGAACTAATGCCGTCAATTGACCACATTAAACCGATTGCTTTGGGTGGTGTCGACGGTGAAGAAAATTATGCAATAACATCAATGATGCATAACTTAATTAAAAACAATTGGACTTTAGAACAATTACAGTGGTCGCTTCATCCGCCGGGAAATATAAAAGAGTGGAATGGATTAACTCAATTATTTATATCTTTGGTTGAATCCGATAAACAATTATTAAATGATTCCTACATAAAAAAATGGTATCTTCTTTCTAAAAAAGAAGATTTATAAAATATCATTCTTGAAACGAAATGAGGTGCAAATATGCCGGATAAAAATTGGCAATTTGAACTTGAAAAGTATATAAAGCAAGGCGAACCCGACAAAGCCGAAAAAAGCGAAGCGTGGCAAACTGCCATCGGTTTGCAGGCTGTTGACGGGCTGAATACTTCTGACTATTTGTTAGACACCGCCAAAGAGCATATCGAGGGTAAAATCACAATCGACGAGGCTCAAAAGCGTATTCACAGTTACTATGAGCAGCGTTCTATACGCACCGAAACGGAAAATGAAACCAAAGAAGCGGACATTGTTTCGGCAAGAATTGCAAAGTTGTTAGGAGAAAGAGCGTTTCAATTTTCTCCTGCCGAGTGGCTTTCGATTCATCGCAGATTGTTCGAGGGCGTGTTCAGTCACGCAGGACAAGTCAGGCAGTACAACGTCACAAAGAAAGAGTGGGTTCTGAATGGCGATACTGTTACCTATGCGGATTGGAACAGTATTAAGGAAACCTTAGATTATGACTTTGCAACCGAAAAACAATTTTCTTATGAGGGCTTGTCGGTTGATGCGGCGGTAAAGCATTTGGCAAAATTTGCTTCGGATATATGGCAAATTCACCCGTTCAGCGAGGGAAACACCCGTGCTACTGCCGTATTTATGATAAAATATATGAAAACATTCGGCTTTAGCGTAAATAACGACGCATTCGAAAAAAATTCTTGGTATTTTCGCAACGCTTTGGTTCGTGCTAATTATAATAACCTGCAAAAAGGCGTCCATTCCACGACGAAGTTTTTGGAAATGTTCTTTTCAAATCTTTTGTTAGATACGCATTACGAACTGAAAAACAGATATATGCACATTGATTATGTGGACGAAAACACATCCCAAAGTATCAAGCCAAAAGCTCTAAAGTATCAATTTGATACTTTAGACTGCACTTTGGAAGAGCTTGCAGTTTTAGAATTGGTCGCAAAGAACCCGACAATAAAACAGCAAGAGCTTGTAGAAGCAACCGGAAAATCAATTGCAACCATAAAGCGAATTATGAAATCCCTGCAAGATAAAAACTATATCCGCCGCAAAAGTGGTAAGAGATACGGTAAATGGGAAGTTTTGGTTTGATCAATCTGCAGGTGATATACAATTTTTCAATCAACGCTCGGAACAAATATACGGAGGAGTTAGTATGGCTAAGAATATTGAACCTAAACTTAAGAAGATAGGTGATTATTTAAAACTTGAGGAAGATACTGTTTTCACTATACCGGAATACCAACGTGCGTATTCTTGGGGTGTTGATAATTGCGACAAACTGTGGCAGGATATAAATGGTTTTGTTGAAAGTGAAAGCAAGGACAGATACTTCTTCGGAACGATTATAATTAATTGTCAGGATAATGATACAAAGTACGGACTTATTGATGGTCAGCAGAGAACGACCACCTTCTTGTTACTGTTAAAAGCACTACTTGTCAGAATTAATGTTGCAATTAACAGAACCTCCAACGATGAAGATTCTGCCAGCCTGTGTCGTGGTTTGCAGGAACGTAGACGTAGAATTATGGGAATTCTGTATAAAGCTGAAACGGAAGATATTTCGGATAAGCCCGATGTGGCTAAAGATGCCGAGATCTGTTGTCGAGAAATTATTCTTGAAAACTATTCAATTAACGAACAGTATAAAACGGAGTTAGCGACAATTCTTCAGGCAACTGATTTCGACTCAGCAGAAGCAAGAGTTACCAAAATCAAGTACAAACAAAAAGATAATAGATATACTAATTTCTTTAGAAACTTCAAGTTCTTCTATATTAAAATCAGCGAATTGTCCGATTCACAATTGAACAGTATCGCTAAAGCTGTTACAGATAACTGTGAAGTAATCGAAATCAAGAGTTGGCAAGTAGAACAGGCAATCACAATGTTTAACTCTCTTAACTCCGATGGTCTCCCTCTTTATGACTCTGATATTATCTCTGCAAAATTGTATGCAGCCGCAGAAAAAAGAGGCGAAGAGAAGCAATTTGCAAGTTTATGGAAAGAGTTAAATGACATCATCAATGAATTGGAAAGTGTTCATATTGCTGATATTAATTCTATTTTGATGCAGTATATGTATTACATACGTACTATCAATAAGGAAACAATCAGCGATACCGGTGCAATTAATGTTACGACTCCCGGTTTAAGACGATATTTTACTGAGATTAATAAAATACCAATTTCCGATCCTATTACAATGTGTTCGAATATGATTAGATTAGCTAAGATATGGAAAAAGGTTTCCGATTATTCTCAAATGAAAATCTTGCAGAAATTCAACGAGAATACTAAGCTGTTTTTAGCAAGTTATTTTTACAGATTCAATGAAGACGATATTACTGAAGATATTATATGTCCCATATTTGAATGTATGCTTCGTTTATTTACACTTCTCGAACTCGTTGATGTTGGCTATTCCAGTAAATATTTCAAAACATTTTTGTTTGGAGAAGAAACCAAGTTTGTAAACTCAAGTGTTACTATTGATGAAATTGTCAAAGATTTCAGTGAGCATATTGTATCTGACTGGGATTTAAAAAGCATCGAAACAGCGTTGCATGATTACGACGGAAATGTGCTTGTTTATTTAAACGAGTATCTCTTTGCGAGAGAAAAAGGGGTTAGTTTTACTCTTGGAAGTAAATATGATATCGAGCACATCATGCCATATAGCGGGTATAACTTACAAGAGATTCGAAAAGACGCAGAAATTAATAGTGAAGATGAATTTTACGGAATAGTAAATAAGCTGGGAAACAAGATTCTTCTCGAAGAAAAAATCAACCGTGCAATTGGAAATGAATGGTTTAGAACCAAAGTATCAACTGAGCTTGAAAACAAGACAGGATATATCAATAGTGAATATCCGATTGCTCAAGCATTGGTGGATAAATACCGTGACACTAATAAGCCATATTGGAAAAAGGATGATATTATCGATGCTACCAATAAAGCAAGTAATAGAATAATTAAGTTTATCTTTAGTAAGTAAGTTCCATTAATTTCATTTAACTTCTTGACGAGTTTTATAATACGGAGGAATAGTTTTGAGCGTACTTTCATTTATCGAAAAGCAAACGATTTGCCGATTGTTTGGAATAAGTGATGGATGGCATAAAAAATCAAGCTTGGGATATTTTTTATGTCAGTCAATGGAGTGCATTCTATTATAAAAACGCAGAAAACGATGTGTATGCATTAGCCACGGATGACAACACCTTGAAAATGATAGTGGCAAACAGTATACCTGATGGACAAAGCCGTGTGCTTATAGATTATCTTTTCAATACCCCCTCTCAACAAAAAGCAATTGATGATTTTTATGAAGAAAAATTAGGAATTAACCGACGAAAGCCATTTGAAAAGAATGAACACGAAAAAGGGCTTAACATTGTAAAAACAGTGCTAAAGCAACAGCTAATGGAGTTACAGAATATAGTAAATGGGAGTGTAAATACATAATGGATTGGAATTTGTTTTGGACTGCTTTTGGAGCGATAGGCGGAACTTTAGGTGCTCTAGCAACATTTGTTGCGGTTATTGTTGCATTATGGCAAACTAAATTTAGCTATAAGAAAAAATTACAGTTATCATTTTCTGATAATATAACCATTGTACCGGAAAACGGAAATAAGTTTTATCATTATGTAGGTGTTATCATTACAAACATAGGAAATCGAGACGTTGTGATTCAGAATTGGGGATTTGAACTTGATGACGGATCACAAATGCTAATTGTTCCTGACACATCGCCGTTTGGACGAGTATTGCAAGTAAAACTGCCGTACAGATTGCAGATTGAAGAAGGCACTACATTGTATTATGAGAAAACTTTATTTTATAACGCCATTTCAGAGTGCATCGAAAAGGGAAATTTGAAAGAAAATGAAAAGATTAAATTTTATGTTTCAGATAGCACGAATAAAAAACATTATGTGCTAACGAACAAAATAGCAGGAGATTTGTTAAAAGATACTGCGTCTAAGAATAAGGAAGATTAAATATGATGTGGTTTTAGTGTATTTCCCTAACGAGCAAAAAGAAAGGCGCAATCAGCGGATTTTTCTTCCGTCGATTGTGCCTTTTACTTAGTTGAAAATCAATTTACTGTTTGTAATTTCCGTCGCTTTATCTCGAATATTATTCATCTTCTGCACCAAAAGCATCATATCGGTCGATTTTAGTTCTTCGGTTACATTTTTCTTTTCGGCGTATTGTTTTACCAGCCGAAGAAAGAGGACTTGTGCCTGATCTTTGATGTCTGCAGGGTGGGAATGGAGTTTTCCGGAAGTGAGCAGATTGTAATACAAAACTTTGCGGTGGTGCTTTAAGTAGTTTAACCTGCGTTGTCCCCGCACTTCGATGTAACCGTTTTCTTCTTCTGCCGGTAAAATTAAATTTGGCAAAATATAATCGCCTTGCCAGGTATATTTACCGCCGAATTGTTCAAATAATGTGTTATTCATAGTAAAACCTCCTTCGATACTCAAATTGTACCAAAGGAGGTTTTCTTTTGCGAATGTGCGATTTATGAATTTGCAAATTTAGTTCGTGCCAAAAATTACAACGAACTTTTGTAATCTGTGCCACTTTTAGCGGCGAATAATGTGTGTTCCTGATTTATTTGTTATTTTCGTTATATTCGTTTGGTATTCGTTATATTTGCTTTTTCTTTTACCACTAATTTCGTTGAAATATGAAATTGATTTGTCGGGATTGAATTTTACCGAAAATAATAATTGATGCAAATTATGATGCACAATTAAAAAGGCGTTGGAGATTGATTGCTCTAACGCTTTTCTTTTAATGAGTATATAAATCTAATCAATCACCTGAAACTTGATTTATATATCAAATTAATGTAGAATAATATAGGGTTTTTATTTTTTGTTTCGGAGGTGAGTGACATAAACAAGATTTCAAGAGATATTTTTAAAGCGATTCATGAAGGTAAGTGGATTGCTGTGGAATACAGGAATAAACAGCAAAATGTAACAAAATATTGGATTGGAATTAAAAACATAAACCCGTATAAAAAATTGCTCATTGTTGACGGGCTCAATGTCGCTACATCGGAAATGAAAGAATTGAATTTGTATTATGATTCTATAATTGACGCCAATTTGATTGAAGGTTCATTTTGCAAAATAAACTCTAAACTACTTGAAGATATAGAAGAACATTCCTCAAGGTATTCGTTTATTTTTAATAATGTCACAAATTTGAAGCTTCTTGATTATTATAGCGAATGTAATAAACTCGATAACACTCCATATCGCAATGATTATAAACTTATTGATGAACTTGATGTGGATGTCATTGGGGAAGGAGATTATAATTTAAGCAATGAACAGTTTGAACATTTAGTCAAAGTTTATAATTATAATGCTAAAAATAAGAATCAAAACAAAATGCCTCGTTCAGTATCTTTGTGTATGAATATATGTAGTATTCATACTAAAAAAGGACTTTATGTACTTGCTTATAAAAAACTTTTGTTTGATTTCAAAAACCGTACCCTTACGCAAGACGATGAAGTATCTGTTTGTCGTGAGTTCACGGTTGACGGTGTAAAGATAAGTGCTCATTGGTTTCTTGATGCAGACGAGTTCCAATTACTTGATAAGTTTGAAGAAAATGCCGAACTTATTAAAGATTTAATTACTAAGAATAATCCTGAATACAACGGTGTTGATGATATGCCATATGTTATGGCTTTATCAAGAGATTTCACGATAAATCTTGATAAGGAGTATGATGCCATTCTTAAAATGTATGAAGATAACACGGTGACATATCCGATTAAAGCATTTTTTGGTGACTTAACGGCTAAGCCAAGGAGAATTAAAAATTACCCTTTGGCTTTATATAACGATAAAGTAAACCTTGACCAACTTTTAGCAATACATAACGGTTTGAAATATCCCGTTTTGTATGTTCAAGGACCTCCTGGAAGCGGAAAAACAAACACCATTCTCAATACAGTTGTCACCGCATTTTTTAATAACAAAAGTGTTTTGATTTCATCGTATAATAATCATCCGGTTGATGAGATTTACCAAAAACTTTCTCATCTTAAATATAAAGGTAATGATATACCTTTTCCGATAATCCGTCTTGGAAACGGTAATAAACTTAAAGAAGCAATTAAACAAATACGACATTTGTTTGAAATAACTGCTTCTATGAAAGTGTTTGATTCGTCATTGAACAGAAAAAAGAATGACGAAGAACACAAAACAAAAGCTCTAAGTGATTTGCTTCGTAAATATGAAGAAAAGCTTGATATGAATGAACGAAAAGAAATGATAAGAACACTGATTTCTTCTTCAAATAACTTGACTTTTCTCACGGATTTGCAGGGAGAACAGCTTGCTAAAGTAAACAGCGCACTTAAAGAAATCGGTGAAATTACAGAGGATGATATTAAGCCACTAATTACACAAGACAGACTTGAATTGTTAAAGTATTTGAATTTTACTTCAGCTAAGTTTGTTAAACGATTATCAGAACCTAAATATGAGGAACTTACTGATATTATATTCACTAAAGACTTAAACGAAGCAGCAAAGCAATTAAATCAGTATCTTTCAAATGATGAGAATTTTCAAAAGTTTCTCAAGATATTTCCCATTGTTGCAACAACAAATATTTCTGCTCATCGGTTGGGAGAACCAAAACAATATTTTGATATGGTTATTATGGATGAGGCAAGTCAGTGTAATACTGCGGTAGCACTTGTTCCGATTATCAGAGGTGAACAGCTTTTGCTTGTAGGCGATCCGCAACAGTTAAAACCTGTTATCTTACTTGATGAAAAGAATAATTTGGTTTTAAAAAAGAGATATAACATTACTGATGAATACGATTATAAAAACAAATCTGTTTATCAAACTTTTCTTTCTGCCGACGCCGTTAGTGATGAAGTTTTGCTAAGTTATCATTATAGATGTCATCCGAAGATTATCGAATTTAATAATAAAAAGTATTACAATAACAAACTTAATGTTAAGTCTTCCGACAAAGAAAAACAACCGCTTGAATTTATAGAATGTCATTCAAAAGACACAACATTGAAAAATACAAGCGAAAGCGAAGCAAAAGAAATTGTTCATTATGTTAAAACTCACCCTGACAAAACGATTGCAGTTATTACACCGTTTGTAAATCAACGAAATAAAATTCAAGAAGAATTAAATCAAAATGGAATCACCAACGTTGATTGTGGAACTGTACATGCATTTCAGGGAGATGAAAAACAAGAAATAATTTTTTCATTAGCACTTACTGATAAGACGCATGAAAAAACATATTCTTGGTTAAAGAATAACAAAGAACTTATAAATGTTGCAACGTCAAGAGCTAAAGAAAAATTAGTTATTGCAGGGGACAAAGATCAACTAAACAGACTTCATCATCCGGGAGATGACGATGATTTGTTTGAATTGTGTAATTATGTTCGATTAAACGGAAAAACAACTGTAACAGAGCGTGTGCCTGAATCAAGAGCGCTTGGAATTAAACCATACAGTACCGAAACGGAAACGGCATTTTTAGAAACACTAAATCATGCAATAAATGCTATGATGATTACAAAATCTAAATATGTTGTTAAAAAAGAGGTTCCTATTTCGCAGGTGTTCAATTCTTCAAATCAGGTGAATGATTTATTTTATACAGGCAGATTTGACTATATAGTATATGAGCGTGAAGGAAAAGAATTGTTGCCGATTTTTGCGATTGAACTTGATGGTAACGAGCATACGAACGACACTAAGGTAATTGAAAGGGATAAAAAGAAGCAGCAAATATGTGATGAACATAATTTTCAGCTTATTCGTGTTCCAAACAACTATGCAAGACGATATAATTATGCAAAAGAAATCTTGTCATCATTCTTTGAAAATTCAAGAAGATAATTAAAATTAAACAATTGTTAAGGAGTGTATTATGTCTATAAAGAATAATGAAGAATTGATTGCACAAGCTGTAAATGAATATGAAAAAAGTATTGTAAAAATACTACTTTTATGCGTTGATAATCTTGAATTTGGATTAGGCATAAACAAACTTGTGCAGATTTTAAAAGGTAGCCAAACTAAGTTTATAACTGATTTTTCTTTGCAAAATAACATTGGATTTTCATTGTTAAAACAATTTTCCAAGAATGATATTGAATACATAATAAACGTATTGACTCAAATGGAGTATTTGGATAAACAAGTATATAAAAACGGTTTTGGTGATATTTACAAGGTAGGAATTAAAGGTTATGCGCTATTAGAAAAAGATTTGCCACTTGAAGTATCTTTTATTGACGCCATAACCGAATGCGATTTTATTGAATTTGATTCAACTGAAATAATACTTTATGAAAAACTGAGAGCATTAAGGTATCAAATTGCAAAAGAAAACGATTATCCTGCATATGCTGTTTGCGGAGATTTGGCGTTGAGGAAAATAACTAAAGCATTACCTGAAAATCAAGAAGAAATGCTGGAAATTAAAGGCATAGGCGCTTCTTTTGTTGAAAAGTATGCCAATCGTTTCATTTCCGTAATTAAACAGTTTAAGTTTGATGAATAGATGAAAAGCGTTGGAGATTTATTTATTCAACGCTTTGTGCTGTTTATATATCAAATTTATTATTCTATCATAATTCGCAAAGACGCTTGAGACAGACAAGCCAAAATCAATAATTATCGCCAATTCATATTAAAACTGCATATACTATTATTGTTTATCATTATCATGGAATACCGTTATGTTTTTATTAAAGTAAAGATAGCGTGAATGTTAATTATTCCGTCGCCAAAAAATAAGCCCATAAATATAATTTATCAAAATCATCATGGTGCGCTTTACGCAATTGTTCAATGAATTATGTAATTATAATAAGCAAATTATGAAACTTTCGGATTAGAAACCCCAAAACTCTCCGATTGCACTTGCCAAATCTTTCGGGTTGATGCGTTGAAACATTTATCAATTCATTGTATCATTACCAAGACTATTATAATAAAGAAATTGATGCGGTTATAGAATTAAAAAATGGTGACTGGTGTGCATTTGAAATAAAATTAGGTGCAAATCAAATTGACTTTGCTGCTGAAAGTTTGCTCAAAATTAATAAAAAAATTAAAGAAGATCCTAAGGGCAAACCGGCTAAAATCTTATGCGTTATTTGCGGTTTGTCAAATGCTGCTTACAAACGCCCTGACGGAGTGTATGTTGTCCCGATAACCGCATTGAAAAATTAAAAGTAATTAAAAAAGAGCCGAGAGGGGACACCTCTTGGCTCTTTTTTGTGGTTGTGCAATTTTTTTCATTATTTCTAAAGATTTGAATTTTATCATTGTAGTAAAAATCTATAACAGTAGAAATTATTAGGGATTATTAATCTGTGATTGGTCTGTATTCTGCGGATTATCTACAACAGTAGAAATTGTTAGGGATTATTAATCTCAACTGTGCTTTGAGCCATATTGGTATCATCTACAACAGTAGAAATTATTAGGGATTATTAATCTTGATGTGCTTATGCGCAATAATCCTTATCTACAACAGTAGAAATTATTAGGGATTATTAATCGAACGCTTGCAAGGGTAATGGCGAGATATCTACAACAGTAGAAATTATAAGGAATTATTAATCCCAACATAAGAATAAGGGTCGTAAACAATCTACAACAGTAGAAATTATTAGGAATTATTAATCTGCATATTATACAAACCTTCTTCCGTCATCTACAACAGTAGAAATTATTAGGGATTATTAATCCCTTGGATTGTTATAATTCACAAATTTGCCTTTTGCAATTTGTTAGATATTAATAAAAAATATAAGCTTATAGACTAATAATCCCTTTCAATTGATAATTATACCATATTCAGACCGAGGTTTGCAAATTATATTTTTCACAATACACGCTCACGCCCTGCAACACACTCTTTTCAGTTGAGTATGTTGCAGAGTTTGAATGCTTATGAGCATCTGTTCCATTTAATTGAAACGAATCCTGAACCATAATGTTTTCTTCTGTTTCAAGTGAATGAAAAAATATTGAAACAGGGCAGAATATAAAATCATTTAATTGGGATATAGCTAAAGGCTGTTCACTCATCGCTGTGTATATTCAAGCCATTCGGCATTAGTTATACTAAGTTTTGCTTTATTAAGCATATCATCCGGGGTGCCTTTTAATACATTTATTGCCCAAAGTGCTTTTCTTGCAATGTTATATGCACCGTTGGCATCGGCATCGCAAGGCAAAGCGGCATTTGTTCCTTTATAATTGCGACTGTCATAGAACTCACCACTTTTATTTGCAACAGGGGAGATGAGGTAGTCATCTTCCGGTAATGTGCTGCCGGTAATACTGTTTCTCATTTGAAGTGTTAATGAAAGAAGCCTTATCAATCGCCTGTAAAAATCAGCATTGGAAATGCTTAAAATAGAATCCTTAAGATTATCTTTATAATCAATGCCGAATTCGTTAAACAATGATTTGAATTCATCGGTAAGAACAATTTGCTTATTGTCCCACATATTATTCTTTTCTTTGTTTCTGAATGTTAAAATCCTGCTTGAATTAGTGCAAACAGTCCAAGATTTTTTGAAGTCTGAATTGCACCTTGGGAATTTGCTGTAATCAATATAGAACTCAAACATATCGGCGTTTGCATTATATTTGATATCATCAATTGTTTCGAATAACTTTTTCGCTTCCTGAACACTTGTATATTTTGGCTTCAAAAGATTAACAAAGCCTGTTGCCGGGTCTATTTTACTTGTATCCCACGCAGGAACATAAAAGATGATGCCATTTTGCTTAGCCTTATTTATGCCGTCAAATTTATTTGTAAGCTGATATGCTCTTAAAAGGCCGCCATCTTCTGTTGGATCTGCCTTTTTATCAATAAGCAAATTGAGTTTTGAAATAAGCATATTTTCAAATTTTTGATAAACTTGCTTTTCAACAGGGAACCTGCCACGCTTAAAGCGAAAGTTCAAATCCTCCATGGCAATAACAGCGTCATATTTGACGACTAATTCACAAATTTTGTGAACAACCTGGCTGATATAGCCTTCTTTGAGTTCTTTTATATTTTCAACAGAGGCCCAATTTTTTCTTGCCTCATCTCTTTCCTTTTCCTTTGTGTCCAAAAGCTTTTGATAATCAACTCCGTGTCCGTTATCACTGATTATTTCATTAAGCGACATTTGCTCAACGATTTTACCGTTTGAATCAATAACGCTTATATAAATCAGGTTCCTCTCTCCTCGGTCAATGCCGATGACATAATTATCATCTTTATATTTAACCGCCTTGCGAACATCATAATTTAAAAATTCCTGACCGTGTGCCTTAAAGTTGATTGTAATAGGCACGTGAAGTGAAAATTGCCTTTTGGTAAATCTCTTGTCTTTTACAATATCATACTCAAAAACGCTTTCTTTTTTCTCATTATCAGGGTTTTTATTTTCTATCGGTTGATTAGCTTGATGGGTGATTTTTTCCTTGTCGTTTATACTTGCTTCACGGTAGAACATCTCTGCCTCACCGTTGAGCTTGTATACTACATTTGATAAGTTTCTCTCATCAAAAAGCATTTTGAAATACAGAGTATGTAAATTAGGAGTTCCTTTGCTGTACTTTGAAAAGTCTTTATTGTAGATTTGAAAAAGATAGATATATCCGTTGTTTACAAGTTCATCAACATAGTTTTTTGATATTTTATTAAAACTTACAGAATAACCCTGATCCGAAATTTCTCGATAAAATTCGCTGATATCGTTATAGCTTTCTGTAGGAGAAAACTCAAAGCCGAATTGCGACCAATCATCATGTTTTTCAATAGAGTCCTTAAAATAATCTATAAACTCATGACATTCAGATTTGTTAAATGTTGCACCTTTTTTAAAACTCTCTCTTTTGCGGATATCAAGTATTCTGTCTGACGGTTGGAATGTATCAATGTTTTTAGAGGCAAAGAAAACCTTTGGCAGCATTTTATTGGGACCTGGCAAAAGCTTATATTCCATTTTTTCGTAATAATCATCTTTTTCAGAGGTTATTTTAGGTGCATCAACAAAAGCCTTACTGTGTGATTTGCCCATAACGGCAAGATAGTAAAAACCATCTTTGCGTAGAAGAACAGTTCTGTAATCGCTTTCTTTGTTTTTATCCCATCCGCCAAGAAGTTGGGGATTGTCAAAATTCAGCTTTATTTTATCTTTGGAATAAGGCTTTTGTGTAATGTAGTTTCTGACTTTATCGTAAAGCCTGTCAATATCTGCTATTGAGTCATAATATGAAGTGAATTTGCCATAAAAAAGTTCATCCTTGTTTTCTTCCTTACCGGTACCGTTTAACGGCTTAATAAGCTTTTGAAATTCCTTTATTGCGTCAAGCAGGTTTTTAACTGACTCTGTTGCTTTTTCATTTTTATAAAGCCTTTTATTGTAGCTTTTTTCATAATCGGATTTCAGCAATTCCTGTGCCTGCAAATAAGCTTCTTTTATTTTGCTGTTACTTTCATTGATTGAGGAAATATACCAATCGGTTATTTCGCCGCCGTTTTCGTTGCCAAGGCTTTGAAGCTCAAAAAGAGAAAAGCTTTTTATTGCTTTATATACCTTGTCTCGTTTTTTAATATAATTATCAATTTTTGTTTTGCTTGTTACGGGATGCAATGCCTCGTATTTCTCATTCCAAGCTGAGCGTAATACATTCCATGAGTTAAATGCACCGTTTGAAATATCAGTAATGGCCACACCTGATTTTACAAATATTCCATTAGCATTATAAGTGTTTAATGATTGCAAAAGCTCTGTCAGCAAATCAATATAGCCAATATGGCCGGTATAATAATCATCAATCGCAAGCAACACTTCATTGTCCGAATTGAATTTCTCCGGAATGAACGATACGCTGTCCTTTTCACTCAAAATTTGTTTATATAAAGGCTTCATCAATGGCAATCTTTTTGATTTTTCATTTTTTGCAACCTGCTGGTTATAAAGATTTATGCATTCATTAAGACCTTGGATTTTAGTTTTGTCAGAGCAAGTGTAACCGCCAATCATAGAATTATAAATTTCAATGCCTGATTGAGCTAAAACAAATTCAAAGTAATCAACAGAAAAAATATCTTCAATATTTCTGCCGAATATATCATATAAATCTGTGTTTAGCTTTGTGATAGTTTCATCAGAAAGGTTATCAAATACTTTTTGAAAAGTTTTTACATTATCTAAAAAGCGTGGCAGGTTGTCATTTATACAACGATAAGCTATTGCGGTTGATTTTTCATCACTTGAATACATGTTTTCTCTATTAGTATTAAAGCCTTTGAAATATGTTGTAAAGCTTCTAAAGCACTCAACTGTTTCTTTCTCGTCTTTATCCGTTAAAAAAGACGGTAAATCTTCACATATAAGTTCTTTTCCAAACAGCCTTTTATAGCGAACATTTGATTTGAGCTGTTTTGATATTTGCTTACGCATATCAATTTCTAATGATTCCATAGCCTTTATATCGGAATCATCCTTGTTGCTTTTCCAATATAAATTTGCATATTCATTAACTTTTTCAATTCTTGCTTTGCTCAACACGGATTCAATATATTCTTTATGAAAGCGATCAATATAGCCTTTGACCTTTTCGTAATTTTCTGCTCGTTGTTTATCTTTTTTAAGCAAAAGATTTTTATTAAAATTATTTTCTGTTTCCCCAACGGGAATTAAAGAGAATCTTAAAGTTTTGGTTAATGGATAACGATTTATAAACTGTTCTTTCATCTTTTTTTCCTTGCTTTTTTATTTTATAATACCATTCTCTTGTTCTTTGGTCAATCAAATTTGATTGTTGAACATTTGTGGTACGCTTTTTTGTACACTTGTATTTTATTGCGAAACTTAATGCTTTTAATTACTGTAATTATGATATATAGAGGCTTACGAGGGCTGCTTTTTAACTATTTTTCATCCCTTGCTGTTTGGCAGTTTCAATTTGGAATTTACGCCGAATAATGAAGTTCTTTTTATATATAACAGAATTAAACATTACGAATAATGTTGCAAATTGTTAGAAAAAGTCAAATATTATGTTGCAAATTATGATGCACAATTAAAAAGGCGTTGGAGATTTGGTTTCTCCAACGCCTTTGAATTAACAAAATTCTTTGTGATTTTATAAGTTTAACAATTCTTTTTTCTTTTTATCAAATTCTTCTTGAGTTATTACACCGATATCGAGCAATTCTTTGAATTTCTTGATATCTTCAATAGGATCTGATTTTTGAGCACTATTGTTTTTTTGTCCAAACTTTCCGATTATGCTTGAAACACCTTTCTTTGCATCATTTATTGTGTCGGAAAGTTTTTGCTTTATTTCTTCTTTTTTATCCGATTTGTTTTCAACAATTACTTCTCCATTTGCCATTTTGTCTATAATATTCAAATCGGCTTCATACTCATCTTCGTTATAGTCGAATGCTGCTTTGTCTAAGGCTGTACTTAATCTTTTAGCCATAGGCATCATTGAAGCAAAATTTAATCCGCCGGAGATAACACCGCCAACAACGGGAATGGCTTTTGAAACGCTTTGCGCAAAAGTGGTTTTTGTTACTTTTACACCTATTGCTTTACCGATTTGCTTGATCATAGGATACCAAAATGTTTTCATTAAAGCCTTTTGCGGTAATTTCTTTAATGTGGTTTTTGCAATTTGAGTTGATAAAACTCTAACTCCGGAAACGGCACCGGACACACCAAACATTACACCGCAATACATAATGAGCTGAGATTTAACCTTTTCGTCATCAATTTGGCCGTCAACCCATAAATCTCCGCTGCCATATAAATATGACAATTCTTGTGCTAAGCGGAGTGCCATTCCAAAAAATTGCATTACATCTGCCGGAATTGTGGCTGCCATTGCAAGACCGCCTGGCATACCAGCAACAAATGAGGCTACTGATGATTGGCTTGTTCGTTTTATTATAAGTTTATTTGCTGTATTGGAAATATCCTCTCTTGATATTCCCGCATCAATTGGTCCTAAGTTGATTATATCTTGGACATTCGCACCTGTTCCTGCGAATTGTTCTGCCAAAAATTTATCTCTATTGACTTTTACACCCGGAATTTTTATTGATGTTGTAATAATGTCTTCTAAAGAGATATTGTTTGATAGTTGTTTGGTGCTTTTTGTATTTTCCATAATGTTTTATCTCCCTTGTAGTCATAACATAAAGAAGTGTTGTTAAATGTTTATTACTTTGATGCATTTGGTTTTGCTAATAATAAAACGCTTTGTTTACATTCATTTTATCATAATAAACTATTTTAAACAATCTTTTTATATGATTTTTCGAAATTAGATAGCCCTCTGCTCTATTTTAAAGCAGAGGGCATAAATTATTTTTTATAGATATTATCGTATTTGGATTTTATATCTTCTTTTCCGTCGTATAATTCTTCCAAAACATCTTGATAAAAATCATATAAATCGGAATACGCATCTTCGTAAGTATCGTACATATTTGAGTATGCGTCTTCGTATGCATCATACATATCACTGTACGCTGAGTAAACTTCATCGTAGCTTGCTTCATCGTAAGCTTTTGTAATTATATTGTCAAGTTCTTTGAATGCTGATTCATACATTCGATTCCAGGCTTTGTAGTAATCTTCGGTTTCTCGTTGCCATATTTTGTAGCCGTCTTCCATACTTCTTGTCCAAGTGGTATAGTCACTTTTGTTATCGGCTACATTTTTGTAGTATGAATAGCAGTACTGTGATACCGTAACATAATAGTTTTTTGCTTCGCTTTCGCAGAAAGAATACCATTCATTAACTTTTTCGGCATTCTTTTTGTAGCCTTTGTATGTACCACCTATGTCATTTGACAATTCTGTGTACTTATCCTGCATATTTTTAATTGATTTTTCCGATTCGGATTTTAATTTTTCTTGAAATTCGGAATTGTCATTTAATGAAACGCTATTGTTTTCAGTCGTTTCCTGAACAGTGGATGAAATTGTCGATTGCGTATCATTTTTGCTGCTTCCTTTTTTGCCGGTCAATGCAACCGCAGTAACAATTAATGCAATTATTACAACAATGCTTATAATAATCACGGGAATTATCCACTTCTTGCTGTCTGATTTGTTTTTTAGCTTGTATCCGCAATGCGGACAGATTTTTGTTGAATCGGAAATTTCTTTGCCACATTCCGGGCAGTTAATTAATGCCATAGTATTTTACTCCTCTTTTAATTTTTTATTTGCTTTTTGTAAATATAAAGTTAAATTTCACCCCGCTTTGTCTTTGTGCTCTTTAATCATTTTTCTGATCCATTTTTCACTGTAGCCGTATTTTGTGGCAAGTTGACGAATGTTTTTACCGTCATATTCCGCCACAATTCTTGATGCGATAAATTCTGTTGTGAAAAAGTTTACCGGAAAAGTGATTTGCTGACCTCGGTATGTAGAATATATCGTTATTGCCGCCTCAATGCCAAGCGTGTTGGCAATTTCGTTATACACACCGTTTAAGTATTCGCTTTCAATTTCATTTGGGTTCATATTTATATAAACCTCTTTCATCTTTACTGCCTCCTATTATGATTTATCTGTGTAGATTTGTATAGAGCGACAGTTCATAGGAACATTTCCTTGTAAAGTTCCTTAAACTTAATTTTCGCTCATAATAGGACTTGTAAATTTTGCGAGGCAAAATAAAAACACCACCTGACATCAGATGGTGTGCATTGTATTTATTATTTGTAGCTTTTGGGTGTTGTTCTTAATTAAATCAATTTATATGGCTTTGTATGCTTTTGTTGTGAGCAGGGGCTTTTATACCGCTATGCAAAATTCGTATGTAATCGGTTGAAGTTGGTTATTTTTAGCCCAATTTGTACGCTGAAAATGCACAGTTCGTACAGGACACATTACATTAACCATCTGGCCGCCGACAGAACCGGCTTGCTTTGAAGTAAGGTCGCCGTTGTAGCCCTGCTTGAGATTTACACCAACCTCTCAGTGCGTATGTTTACATATTAAAATGCACTGATTTTGACAAGATATTCGACTAACTTGCTATATCTTGTCTATTAACTATATTTTCTTGAAAATTACCGATAAATCGGTAGTAGATTGTGATTTTTTGCTTGTAAGGTACATTTTTGCCTGCGATTTTTTTATTTTCGGGCAGTACCTTTTCTTCGATTTCAATTCTCTCTATGAAGGTGCGAACGATTTCTTCCGTCAGCTCATCAATATGCTCATACTGTTTTACGAGTGCAAAGAATTTTTCATAATTGTTTGTTATCTCGTTTCCGTTTGACTGCTTGCGTTCAATTTCGGATAGCTGTTTTTTCAGCTTTGCAACTTCGTCGGACATTTTCGACGCTGTTGCATTCAGCACATCTTCCGATATTGTTCCTGCTGCATAGTCGTTGTAGAGTTTCATAATGATTCTGTCGATTGTTTTGATTCTTCCCTCAATAGCAGATTTATTGTCCTCTGAATTTTCGTAAATATTAACTTGTCCCGACCTTTGAATTGCCTGTTTGATAATCTCTTTTTTGTCCTTGTCGGACAGAGAAATCAATTGGTTAAGGTCGGCTTTTATTATTTCAAGCAAGTCTGTATATTTTATTCTCGCTCCGTGTTCGCAGTGATTTTTGGAACGCTTTGGAATATTGTTGCACGAAAGATACCAATATTTCATTCGCTCGCCTTTATACACTGTTCCCGACGAACACATTGCACCGCCGCAATGCGCACAGAAAGTTAAGCCGTTGAAAATGCTCGAACGGCATTTTTCATAGCTCTGCCAATTCTTTGTGTTCATTCCCATAAAGTAGGCGGCTTGGTCAAACTGCTCTTTGGTAACAAGCGGTGTGTGCGTATTTTCTGTGATAAACCAATTTTCTTCCGGCACGGCAAGTTTCTTTTTTGATTTGAGACTTGCCTTTTTTGTTTTGCCGAGAATTGTGTGCCCAAGGTAAACCGGGTTTTTCAGTATTCGCTTTACCGTTGTGTAATTCCATTCATCAACAGCTCTCGCAGCACCTCTTTCGCCGAAGTTATCACGATACAGCACCCGATATTTCAGCGGTGTTATGTCGCCGTTTTCGGTGAGCACCGTTGCTATGGCTCTGGCAGATTTCCCGTCGTGTGCCATGGCAAATATCTTTTGCACTATCGGAGCAGTTTTCGGGTCAGGCTCAAGCGCCGTGCCGTCTTTATTCTTAATATAGCCGAACGGAGGGCAGGCACAGTATTCGCCTTTGGTCCTTTTTTGATTTATGACTTGCTTGATTTTCCGTGAGGTGTCTCGCAGATAAACATCGTTCATCGCAAATTGGAACGGAGCCATAATGTTGACTTCGTTCGAGTCGAAGTTGTCACTGATTGCAATATAATGAATTTGATTTTCGGGAAAATAGGTTTCTGCATAGTAGCTCGACTCGGTCATATCTCTGCCGAGTCTTGACAAGTCCTTGGTGATAACCATATTTGCAAGCCCGTTTTTAAGGTGAGCAATCATTTGGCTAAAGCCCGGTCTGTCAAAATTTGAGCCTGAGAAACCGTCGTCAACAAATTCTTTTACAATGGTAATACCGTTGTCCTCACAGTATTGCCTGACGATACTTCGTTGGTTTGTGATACTCGATGATTCACCGCCGTTGACCTCCTCAACGGATAGTCTGTAGTATGCATCGGCTAATTTCAAGTTCGTTTTCATTGGTGAAACCTCCTTGAAAAAAGGATTACATACCCAACACGGAGTATATCACAGGAGGGTTTGAATATCAATTAAAAACCTCCTTATTCTTTGCAGAAATATTTTCCTCTATCAAAGATTTAATATCTCTGCTCTTATCAAATATGCGAACCACTTCGTAATGACTGTTGTTAATGTCGTATGATGTTGTTTGCATCACTTTAGAATTATCTTCCATTGACGCACCTCCAACAGTATTATGCGTTTTGTTCGTACTGTTTATTACTTTGTTTTTTGCTGCCATAAGGCAACACACTAACTATGATTTTATATCTGCCTCCTTTAATTTGATTTGCCTTTCATTGTGAATTTGTAGTTCATATTAACCTCCGTTTTGGCTCACAGGCTTTCACAAATCGTCCACAAGCCGTTTTTAGTTTTAGTCCGACGAGTTCTCTATTTTAGATTGAACTCGTCAATTTTTGCTTACAGCGTTGCCTGATTTTTCGAAAATAGGTTTATCATACCGCAACGCTTGACTGAATACGCAAAAGCCTTGATTTTTTGCGAAAAACAGCCCTGACTGCATACGAATTTCATATCATACGCAAAAGTATTACGAATTGAAAAGCCGACAGGCTTTGCCGGACGGCGTTTTCGGGCATTTCAATGCCCGAAAATCATACCCCTTTATCCTGCTTTAAAATCGACGGCTTGAAATTTGCTCCAAAACCCACTCAAAAGCCGCAGATTTTCGTTTCAAAAATCATAAAATTTCCAAATCAAAGCCTTTCATATTCTTTGCCGATAAACCCTAAAGCACGGTGCATTAAATTTTGTTGACCGTGTATAGATTGCTCTTTTGTTCGCCGCCGATAAACCGCTTCGAGATAGTTATGTACCCACCGTTTTCCAGCGAATGCAAAACTTTTCTGCAAGTAGATGCACACATCGAACAGCTTTTTGCAATCATAGGCACCGACCAAAAACTTTGCCCTGCTGAGTCTTTTGCCCGAACAAGAAAAGAATAAACGATAAATTCATTTGGCGATAACCGTTCATCAAAAATTCTGTTCGGCAAAAGAAAAAATTGACCGCTGCAATTTTTACGCATACGAAACCCTCCTTTAAAATTATTCGAGAGAGTATTTTTATAAAGTAAAAACCAAAAAGAAAGAGTGCTTAGAAAAAACTCCCTCTACTATACGGAGAAAAAATCCCATTTTGTTCGGGTGTTTTGCAAAAATTTTTACACCTTGTTTACATTTAATTTCACCAAAGAAAAAAATACCCCTCTATAATACGGAGAAAAATTCAAGTTTTGTTGATGTGTTTTTAGAAAAAATTTATAAATTATTTTAATGTAAAAGAGGTTCGCCCCCAAAATGTAGGGCAAACCTCTTTTTATACTTGCAACTTTTATTTTTTTCAAGTTAATATGCAACACAGTGTAACATATGAAATATATTTTATTGCAAAAATACAACTGAAAAATTTTTACAATTTTTCTCCTGTCTCTACTGCTTTATTTGTTTTGTTTTTCAGTTTTACTTCCGTAAACCATACGTTGCGTTCTTGTTTTGCTAAATATGTACCATCATATTTTGATGTTATTTCTTTTATAATTCCTATTCCATTGCCGTGGTTTATATTGCTTTTTTTTGGTTTTTCAGCCTTTTTATCGAATCTGTTTTTAACTGTGATATCTAAGCCGTCGGATGAAATTGACATGAATAGTTCGATTTTTTTATCGTATTTTAATTGCTTTGACGCGTTAATTGCATTGTCAATAACATTGCCTAAAAGTCTTGCCAAATCGTAATCGTTTATCAAAATGGGATACGTTTCGTCAACTTTTGCCCTGAATTCTATATCGCTTTTCAGCGCTTCCTTTTGCTTTATGTAAAAAATTGTGTTGACGGTGTCATTGGAGCAGATACTGAATTCGGATATTCCCGCAAGGCTTTTGTTTGTATTTTTAAATATTTCAAGTGCTTTGTCAGGTTTGCCAATTTCAATAAATCCCTGCGCCGTGGTAATAATATTGGTTAAATCGTGCTTTATTTTTATAAATTCTCTTTTTTCCTCGTTAAACATTTGTATTTGCTCGTAATCAAGTGCGCTTTTAAAAAGCGCTTTTTCATTTTCAATGTTTTTTTGCTCGATTTTCTCAAAACTGTCTATAAAAAATATTATTGAAAAGTCAATCAATAAGCAAATAAATGAAAGTCCTATCATAAAATAGTCTGTTTTTGAATTTTTGAAAAATTCAACTCTTTCATAGCTTTGCCTTGTAACTCTGTAAACGTTCATAAGCTGCAAAGCTGAAAAAATATGAGTGAACGGAAATATCAAAAACAAGGTGTATTTTATTTTGTGCTTAAAACCGTTTTTTGATTTCGACTTTATCATTTTAACAATGATTACAAATATAAATGAAAAGGAAAAAATAAATAAAAGATTTGCAAAGTAAATCATTGTTGGTATTTCATAACTAAATGAATTTGCTATATTAATTCCAAACATAGAAAGTGCTATTGAGGAGACAAGTGCGGATAACATATATGTAATCAAACCGAAAATTATTGAAATTGCTCGAGCAAAAAAGGTCGCATTTGTTACAAAGAAAAGAACCGCAAAAAGTAATAAATAATACGCAGCTAAAATTATAAATTCGTTTTTCTCATTTGCTATCGGCAGGAATATGTATGAATAAACCATTCCGGTAACAGTCAACGATAAAAACGTTACAAAACTATTGTATTTGTCCTCCAAAATTTGATGTACAACATTAAATACAATAATTGTTCTTATAAAATGCATTAAAAATGTAAAAGGAAAAAATTCTAATAAATTAACATATTCCATTGCCGTGAAAATACTCCTAAATATTTTCTATATAGTCTTTGTAAATATCTACAATTTTAGAATACTTTTTCGGAGGAATAGGTATTTCGTTACCTGAAGTTACTTTGAATTCGTATTTCTCAAAACTTATTATGTGGTTCATATTTACCATAAAGCATTTATGGCATCGCAAAAAGTTAGGCGGAAGCGTCTTTTCATATTCTTTAAGCGTTGAATAAATACATATAGGCTCTTCGTTTGATATATGTAATACAAGATTGTTGTTGAACGTTTCGATATAAACAAGATCATTAAAGTTTATGGCTATGTTTTTGTTGCCTGATTTTACAATTGTCATATCATTTTTCTTTTGTGTTGTATTTTTCAAAGCTTTTCTTAATGCACTTGTTATTGCTTCGTCATTCATCTTTTGCTTGATAATAAAGTAACAACAGTTCGTTTCTGAAAGGTTATAGGCACATTGCGGATAAGATGTCATAAAAACAGATTGCGTATAATTGTTGCGCATATTTAAAATTGACCAATCAATTGCATTTTTATCATTAACCATTACGTCTAAAAAAGCAATGTCTACTCTGTTGTTGTCGTAATATTGCTTGAATGTATCTAAATCCGTAAAGCTTACTACAGTATAATCAATATCAATAAGCTTTGAAAGCGCATTTTCGATTTTATACGTTAATATTTCATCAAATTCGCTTGAATCATCGCAAATTGCAATTTTTATCATTGTTCTATTCTCCTGTTTATTCAATTCATACATTATATAATAACATAGTTTTAAAATTATAGATACATTATATCATTATTTTTAACATTGCGTTAAGTTATTTACCACGTAAAAGCAGTCCGTCACCATAAACATATTGCCGAATCCTGTTAAATTAAGTAAAATTATTAACAATGTATAAACGAAAAGTGTAAGTGTTTATTTTTATACGCTTTTTGAGAAATGAAAAAAGTTTATTTTATTTACAATTTGCAAAAATAGGGAATATTTTAATCATTTTTCAAAATGTTTGCTGTTTTTGATTAGGAGAAGCTGACGTGTCTAAATTGAAAGTAAAATTTAAAAACTCCCAAATTACTGTTAAGAGTAAACTCTCAAAAGACGAGCAAATTAATGCTCGTGAAGTTGAAATTCTCAATTCCAAAATAATCCGTGGAATTATGAAGCCGACTGTTGAAGGAGAAAAGAAATTATCCTACCTTTCTCCCGGTGGAATAAAACTGGAGGCTTATTTAAAAAAAGGTATAACCAAAAACGATTTCTTTTTGGTTATAGCACAAATATTAGAGGCAGTTAAATCTATCGGCAGAAACTCCTTTAACATTAATAATTTGATACTTAATATGAAATATGTCTTTGTAAACGAAATGACGCACGAACTTCATTTTGTTTATCAGCCAATTTATTCAAGTGCTATTTCATCAGACTTGGCGCCATTTTTATATGACGTTGCATATTCCGTAACGCTTGCGCTAAATGAGGACTATAAATGTGTTAATAATTTTATAGCCTATTTAAAAGGGCTTCAGGCAGTATCCGTTATCAATATAGAAAAATATTTGCTTGATGTTTATCCTCAAATTTATAAGCAGGTTAAAAGGCAAAAATACGGACAAAGTGAATATCTCGGTTCGTTTAAAAACGGAAAGGATATTTACTACGATATGGATAAAAGAAGAAAGCCAACACCTTTGGTTGATTACGATTCTACTTCTCTGTTGTCTGAAAAAAATGACAAAGACGAGGTAACCTCTCTTTTGATAGAAGATGTCAAGGACACTCCTACCTCACTTTTAGATGATGATAACAATGAGCCTACCTCTCTTTTGGTTGAAGATGAGGACGAGGCAACTTCTCTTTTAATCGATGATGAGCCGACTTCTCTTTTGAGTGAAGGTCCTCAAATTACATACCCTTATTTAATAAGAAAAAACAGTTTTGACAGAATGGATATTAATAAACCCGTTTTTCGTATAGGCAAGGAACGAAGTTACGTCGATTATTTTGTGGCTAATAATAATGCCGTCAGCCGTATTCATGCAGATATTATTACTAAAAATAAATCCTTTTTTGTTAAGGATGAAAATTCAACAAACGGCACTTACGTAAACGGCAATAGGCTAAGCCCTAATGAAGAGGTCCAGGTTTTTGACGGTGATATTATCACCTTCGCAAATGAAGAATTTGAATTTCATATATAAATTTTATAGGCGGATTTAAAAGGAAACAAATATGAAAAATGAGTTTTAAAAAAAATTAAAGACAGCAAAATATTGCGTGTGACATTAATTGTATTAGTGGAAATTTGTTTTTTTGGTAATGTACTTGCTTTTATGGTAAGTATGAGCTTTATTTCTTTTTATCTTTATTATTTACTTTGCTTTTTGTGTTATGGATTGTTTGCTTGAAAATAACAAAAATATCATTATAGGTTATGGCACAGAACAAAAAGCAGTATAGAAGAATAAAAAACTAAATTTTATATTTATTAATTATATTTTATGAGGTGTTAATTACGAAAAAGAGAGTTATAGGAATTGTATTGATTGTTATTGACATAATGGCAATACTTGGCGGATTTGTTAATGGCAGTTGGGCTTCGTTGGGTGATGATAATATCATAACTGCTGCTACACAAGTGATTGTTCCTATAGTAATATTTGTTATTGCTATTATTTTAATAGTAAAATCGAAGAAAAACAACTGATATAAATTTCATAGGAAAAATATATGATTTTTATTAAAGTTCAGTTATCGATATAGGTGACATGAAAACAAATTATGACAGGTATGCTTTTTATTAAGGACAAGTACTTGATTGCGCATGTGCACGCAAGACGGTTAATAAAATTTAATCTTGATAACAAGCAGTTATTAGATTTCAAATCAGTTACTTGATTTTTATGGAGAGAAATGATGAAATTTTGTAAAACCTGCGGAGCACAGCTCCACGATAATGATGCTTTTTGTGTTGTTTGTGGTACGACTGTTGAAGAAGTGAACGATGCCGATGCACCGACAGATTTTTATGACACAGAGGCAACAACAGTGCTCAATGAAAGCGAATTTGATGATAAGGCTGAGGAAACGACAGTCTTAAGTGGCAATAGTCCGTATCAGAACGGCAATTCGTATCAAAATAACAACCCGTATCAAGGCGGTAATAATCAAAGTGAATACTCAAATATAAATGAAAAGCCTTCATTTAAGGATTGCTATATAAAGTTTTGGAAAAATTATACTGATTTTTCCGGTAGGGCAAGGCGAAGCGAATATTGGTATGCTGTATTAGCAAATGTTTTAGTTTCCCTTGTAAGTATGATACCTTATGTCGGACCGGTTATAGGCGGTTTGTATATGATAGCGATTTTAGTGCCTACGCTTGCTTTGATGGTGAGAAGATTGCACGATTTAGGTAAGGATTGGTATTATATATTCTTTGCATTGATTCCTTTGGTAGGTCAAATAATTATGCTTGTTTGGTTTTGTACTGACAGTCAAGTCGGCGCAAATGAATTCGGTGAAAATCCAAAGGGCGTAAATTAGGAGAATTCTTATGAAATATTTTGCATCAGCTGTTACCGATATAGGTAACACGAAAAAAACAAATCAGGACAGCGTGTGCGTAAAAATTGCACAAAGCGAAAAATACGGTCAGATTGCAATGGTTGTCCTTTGCGACGGAATGGGCGGACTTGATAAGGGCGAACTTGCAAGCGCAACTGTTGTAAAGGCATTTTCAAAATGGTTTGAAGAAGAATTGCCGTTGTCGCTTAAAAGACTTTCGTGGAGTGCTCTTTCGGACGAGTGGGCAAAAATGGCAAAGGAACAGAATTACTTAATCGGTCAGTACGGCAACAGGATTGAAAACTCAGTCGGTACCACTTTGACTGCCATGCTTTTTATCAAGGATAAGTATTTGATTGCTCACGTAGGTGACTCACGTGCTTATGGCATTACAGACAGCGTTAACCAGCTTACTGAGGACCAAACTTTTATTGCGAGAGAAATCAAAGCCGGAAGAATGACTGAAGAAGAAGCGAAAATTCATCCGAAAAGAAATATGCTTCTTCAATGTATAGGTGCTTCCCGTAATGTTGAACCTCAAATGATTTTGGGAAAGACGGATAAAAACAGCGTTTATATGCTTTGCTCCGACGGTTTCAGGCACGTGCTTACGAATGAAGAAATTTATGAAAATTTCAACTTTGATAATTTAAGCGACGAACAGGCAATGGAAAAAAACAGCAGATATTTAATTGATTTGGTTAAAAGCAGAAACGAAAAAGACAACATCACGGTTGCTCTTTTGAAATGCTATGAGTAAGGTGGTGCGGTTTTGGCTATAGAACGAGGTTCCGTCATTGACGGAAAATATGAAATACTTAAGCAGATAGGTAAAGGCGGTATGTCCGTTGTTTATCTTGCTATGGATTTGCGACTAAATAAACAGTGGGCTGTTAAGGTTATTCAAAGAAGAGGTATAGGTAAAAATAATGAGACAGTGCTGAATAAAGTTCCCGATGATACGGAACTTATGAAAAGGCTTGATCATCCGGCTATCCCGAGAATTGTAGACATTATCGATAAAGAGGACGATCCTCAAATTTATATAGTTATGGACTATGTAGAGGGAGAGTCGCTTGATAAGGTGCTTGAGGAATGGGGTGCTCAGTCCGAAGAAGTTGTAATCGATTGGGCTAAGCAAATTTGCGATACACTCGCTTATCTTCATTCTCAAAAGCCGCCGATTATTTACCGTGATATGAAGCCGGCAAATATTATGCTCAAACCCGAGGGTAATCTTAAGATTATAGATTTTGGTATTTCACGTGAGTATAAGGAGCAAAACCTTGCCGATACAACTATTCTCGGCACTAAGGGATATGCACCGCCGGAGCAGTTTGGATCACGTCAAACAGATCCGAGGTCGGATATATATGCTCTCGGTATGACTATGCATCACCTTGTAACAGGTGTTGATCCGAAAAAGAACGATTATGTTCCTATCAGGCAGTGGAATCCGGAACTTTCCGACGGTTTAGAAATCATTATTGATAAATGTGTTCAAATGGATCCCAATGACCGTTACCAAAACTGTAATGAGCTTATGTATGACCTTGAACATTATGAGCTTATCGGTATTGATTATAAGAAAAAGCAAAAGCGTAAACTTGCAATTTTTATTATTTCTTTGGCTCTTGCAATTATTATGGCAATCGCCGGTGTTGTAGGAATGGCAGTTAAGCATAAAACAGACGTAAACAATTATGAAAAATATGTTACTTCAAACGGTTTGATTGATACTTCCGTTGATGCCGACACTACTGCTGAAAATTGCTTTAAAGCAATAGAACTTGACGGTACAAAAACCGACGCTTATTTGAAATATATTGAAAAAAGTACCGACGCCGGTAAACTTCTTTCTTGCAAAACAAAGGACAGCGAGGATAAAGAAGTTACATACGATATTAATACATTCAGTAAAGAATTCGGCGAAAATCAAGATAAATTAAAGCTCAGCGGCGATTATGATAAACTTTGCTTTGAAACGGGATATGCGATATTCAACCTTTATCAAAGCGATAGCGGTTCTAAACTGGAAGCAGCTTTGAGTGCTGAAAAATATTTTGAATATGTTGTGGAGATGGGCGAAAGCTCAAGCTATTACAATATTGCAAACAGCTTTAACCAAATTTGTAAGTTCTATAACGATTTTGTTAATAACAATAACGGAAATCAGGCTACAGACGAGGATTATAAAAAACTTGTTAAAAGCATTAAGTATTGCGTGACAGGTGATAATCTTGATAAGGGCTATCAGTTTAGCAAAAATCAGGTTTATGTCGAGCTTACTCTTTATTATCAATTTGAAAATCTCTTGAACGATTACAGAACGTCATTTGCAAAAAACGGAATTGATAAGAACACCGTAATTGAGATTTTTGACAGTATAAATAATAATGCACAAAAGATTGACGCTTCCTCGGATATTAATGAAAAACTTCAGCAAAAGGTGCTAAAAGCGTATAAGGATTATACAAAGAATATTGAAAGAGCATATGAAAATGTCGCAAATTCGGCAGGAAGGGAGCAATAATAATGACAATAAATACAGTTTCAATTGTTTTTTTCGTTATTGCTGCAGTTTCACTTCTTGTGGCGATATATGCGTTTATCAGGTTTAACATTCCTCAAGTTATAGGAGAACTCAGCGGCAGAACGGCGAGAAAATCCATTGCCCAAATGAGAGATAAAAACGATAAAACAGGCAATAAGGCTCACCGTCCGTCACCGTCAGCGATTGAACGAGGCACTTTGACCGATAAGATTGAGGAAAAGTCTAAGACTTCAAAGGCTGAAAAAAATGCAGAGAAAAACGCAGCTAAAAAAGCTGATCCAGATGCAACAGTTCCTCTTAGAAAAGGCGTTTATGACGATAATGCAACTGCGCCTTTGCCTCAAAACAATAATTCAAACGCAACAGTTCCTCTCAGTAATAATTCTGAGGCTACCGAGCTTCTTGCAGATGATGAAACAACCGTTTTGAGCAACGCAGAGGCTCAGCCGAACGTTAGCCAAAATGCTAAGATAGACGGATTTAAAGTTATTAAAAGTATTGTTTTGATTCATACGAATGAAACAATTTAAACCATAAATTTAAGAAGAGGAGGTAATAAATATGGTTAATAAAAAGTTAGTCAGCAAAAAGCTTGTTGCAATCCTTTTGACTGTGGTTCTTGTTATCGGAACATTGCCTGTAGGCTTTGCATCTGTTTTTGCTGCAATTAAAAACGAATATGTTATATCTATTGCAGATTATAACTATTCCGGTACTGTTACGTTGACAGATAAAAACAATGCGGAAAATAAGTTTACGCAAGAGATGAAAAAAGGTAAGGCAAAATTTGATAATCTTGATGATGAAACTGCATACGATTTGAAAATTACAAAATTGTACGGTTTCGGTGATTATCATAATGATAATTTTGTGCCAAGCGATACTTCATTTACATTAAGTAATACAGATTTGACGGCAGTCAATACGGTTAAGGTATCCGGCAGAATTGTAGATGAAAGCGACAATCCCGTTAAAAATCTTAAATTCTCTTATTCTCCTGTAGGTTTTACCGATATTTCATTCGACGGTAATACAGACGATAACGGCAAATACAGCTTTGACGTTTATAAGGACGTTGAGTATAGCGTCAAATTTAATGTTGATAAGCAGTACAACGAGGTTAAAAAGACTGTCAATGCTTCTCATGATGAGAATTTCGGTGACGAAAAGCTTTCTCTAAAGCAGTTTGGTATTTCCGCAAAAGTAACCACAGCCGGCGGTAAAATTACCGGCGATAACACTATGGTTGATTACGGCAAGGACCTTCAAAAAGACACAATTGTTGCAACAGCCAATACAAATTATGTTATTAAAACTTTGACCGTTGACGGTAATCCTATTAATGATGCAACCGGTGAGGAAATCTATGACCTTTCAAAAGTTGCTGCTCTTAAAAATGTTACAGAGAATCATTCTGTAAGTGTAAGTTTTGTTTTGGATGAAATTGAGGTTACATTCAATATTTCAAAAACAGGTAAAGTTGAAATTAAAGATGGTACATCTGTTTCTACAGCAGGTACTGTTACAGTTGCTAACGGCTCTGATGAAAAACCTTTAACAGCGACAAAGAAGCTTTTAAAAGGACAAACTATTCAGGCATCGGTGTCGGATGTAAAATATCATATTGAATCATTTAAGGTTGGCAATGAAGAAAAAATTAAGTCTTTCAACAACAATACTCATGAGTCACCTGAATATATTTTTGATAAAACAAAAACTACTATTACAGTTGTTTTTGCGTTAGATACATTTAATGTAACTGTTAAAGCAGGCAAAAACGGTACAGTAGAACCTGCTTTAAGCAAGGTCGAATTTGGTTCAAATGCCAAATTCACAATTACTCCGGATAACGAAAATTATACAATTGACGAAATAAAGGTTGACGGAACAGTCGTTGATATATCTAAGCTTTCTGACGAAGAATACATTGAAAATGAAGACCATACATTTATTTTTAATTTATTAGATGTTCAGTCAGATGCGGAAGTAGAGGTTACGTTTAAAAAAATTCCGGTTGATACAGGAGATTGGAAGGAAAAAATTTCTTTTTCTGTATTAAAAGGCACTCAAATTTCCGAAAATGTAATTGACGGAAAAATTGTTTTGGTATATTCAAAGAATTCTACAGTACAAATTAATCCGATAAAACCTTATAACTATTTTGATATTAAGTATTACAATAAGCCCAAATACGAAGGTTGGAAAAATTCAAGAAATATTACTTCTTCAAAAACTATTACTGATTTACAGGTTAAAACCGGCAAGCGGGGAGATGAGGTGAACTTATCTTTTGGCTCTGGAAACACAGAAATAGTAGTGATTATTGACAATACACCACCGGAACTCAAAGATATAGACTCAATGAATTGGACAAATGCAGATTCTTATACTGTAACAGGTAATGTTTCTGATGAAAATTCTGCTAATAATCCATCAAGCGGTATTGAAAAGGTTGTATATGGCACAGAAGTTGGTTATGCAAATGCAACAAACGAAGCTACATTAAATGCAGACAAAACAAAATATTCTTTTGAGATTTCAAATGAGGAAAATAAGACATATTACATTTATGCCGTTGATAAGTCAAACAATGTAAGTAAAGTGAAAACATTTGTATCAAAGATTGACAGGACTGCACCGGTTATTGATAGCTTTGAAATAACAAATGCTAATAATAATGTTAAGACCACATCGTTTGGTACATTCAGTTCAAGTAAAGTAACTGTTAAAGTCAAAGCGCATGATATTAAAAACTCTGCAACAAATACTGACGGTAAAAATGCCTGCTCAGGTGTGCAGTCGATTACATTTAATAAAAAAACAATGAATGTTGATGAAAACAATGAAGCAACATTTGAAATTGACAAAGCAACTGATTTAAAACTTGAAAATTTTTCAGTAAAAGATAATGTTGGTAACGAAACTACCGGTATAGCTGCTACAGATAAAAATGCTACGATTAATACCGAGAAAACACCGTTAATCAGTAACAGCTTGACAATTTCTACTGATAAACCAACTGTAAAAATTGAAAAAGAAGGAAGCAACACTTCAACCAATTTGGTTAGATATAACGAACAATCAGGCAAGGTTTGGTATAACGGTGACGCTAACTTTATTGTTACTGTAACTGATAAGCATGGTATCAATTCAATCAATGTCAAGTTAAACGGTAATGAAGTTAAAGCGTCAAGCGACGGATTAACTCTTGAAAATGTTGATTTCAGCAATTCGGAAAATCCAACAAAACAGACATTTATAATTAATACGTCTATGTTCCAAAGCAATGACGCTAAGGGTAAAAATACATTAGAGGTTATTGCAAATAATGTTTCTAATGTCAACAACAAAGATGATGGAAATGCCGAATTATATATTGATAAAACAGCTCCGACAGTTGATTCATTTACTTTTAAAGCAAAGAATGCTAACTTCTTAAGTAAAGCATTAAATTTCTTGACATTTGGTATTTTCTTTAATGAAGAAATTGAAGTGACAGTTTCGGCAAGTGAAAGTGATAAGAATCCTTCATCAGGTCTACAATCTATCACTCTATATGCAGGTGATACGGATGTCGAAACAATCGATGTAGATACTGTTAAAAATGATGCTAACACCGAAGGTAAATGTACATTTACATTGAGCGAGGATAAATTCAACGCAAATCAGGTTATTTCAGCTGTTGCTACCGATAAGGTTAAAAATAAATCTGAAAAAACCATGCCGGACACAAAAAATTCAAATATTCTTGAGGAAAACGACAAAGTAAGTAAAGGTGTTGATAATCCGGGCTTAATGATTGAAACTGTTGCACCAGATGCAAAAATTACTTGCCCAACTCCGGCACAGGATAAAAACAGTGCAACAGGCGACAGCAACGATTGGTATCCGGGCGATGTTGATTTCGATATTGACATTTGGGACCCTGAGGATAACGGCTCCTGTTCAGGTATCAGAAGCATTGCCGTAAGCCAAAAGGTAGGCGATAAATTTGAGCCGATAACTGTCGATGCAGAAGGCAATGAAATTAAGCCAACTTATACAGACACTAAAACCGATAAAATTTCATTAACTCTTAATACTTCAAAGCTTAAGGCAAACCCTGACGGTTCATATACAATCAAAGTTGAGGCAACAGATAATGCAGGCAATGTTATGAAAACTGCTGTTACAAAGACAATCTATAAGGACAGCTCAACCCCGTCTGTTACCGATTTCAAATTCACAGCGAAGGGCTACGCATTTGATAAGTCTGTTGAAAGTGCAAATACTGCTCCTGTTGAGGAAACCTCTTACGGCTATTACTTCATTAAGGATACAGAGGTTACAGTAACAGCAGACGACGGTGCACCAAAAGTGCCTTCCTCAGGCGTTAAATCTATCACATATTACACTGTTGATAAGGACGGCGTAAAGAGTGAAGTAAAAACAGAGCCTGTAAATAAGGATAACCAAATTACATTTACTGTAAAGGCTAATTTCAAGGGCCAGATTTATGCTAAGGCTTGTGATAATGTAGGTAATACTCCTGACACATTTTCAAAGCCGAACGGCGCAGTAATCGAAAGCCCTGACCTTCATACTCAGACAAGCGCAATCAAGTATACCTTAAAGGACAGCAAGGATTCAAACGGTGCCGATATTAAGGATGAAAACGGCAATAACCTTTACGGCGCAGATACTACCGTTGACGTTGAAATTGCAGATACATATTCAGGTATCAGACAAATTGATTGGGAAATCGTTTCTCCGTTTGACGATAAGAAGCAGGCAGGTACAGTTACCGTTGATAATAACGGCAAGGTTACCTCTGTAGCAAAGAAGGGTTATAGTGATGATTGCCTCGGCGATTGGGTGGCAACAGGTGAGGCTAATACAAATCTTATTGTTAATTTGAAGAACACGATCAAGGTTTCAAACGACAGCAATAATATCCAAATTAAATTCACCCTTACCGACAGAGCAGGCAATGTTACAAAGAACGTTGTTCAAACACTCTCTATCGATAAGACCGCTCCTAAAATTGCAGTTCAAATGAACGAAAATGACGATAAAGAATTTAACGGTTATTTCAAGGGCTCAAGAGAAGCGGATATCTATGTTTACGAGCGTAACTTCTCTCAGTCAGACGTAGTATTTGACGTTAAGCGTACAGACGATAACAATAAACAGACTAACGTATCTCCTAAGCCTAAGTTTAAGTACGTTGGCACTCAAGTTATCGACGGCAGAGAATGTTTTGTTTATAAAATGACAACCAAGTTCACTGCAGACGGTGATTACAACTTCAAGGTAAGCGCTTCGGATATTACTTCTCATATTGCAAATGCCGAGAGCGTAAATTATAAGTCGGATAATAAAAACGTTAAATTCAGCAGTAATAAGACGGCGGAATATACAGCTCAAAACGATGCCGACAGAGCAATTGATATCGCATTTACTGTTGATAATACAAACCCTGTTGTATCTGTAAGCTACGATAATAATACTGCCACTAACGACAAGTATTTCAACGCTTACCGTACGGCAACTATTACGGTAGTTGAGCATAACTTCTCTACAGCTGCAAGCAGAATTATTTATAAGAGAACATCCACTAAAGACGGCTCAAATATCGCCGAGCCTACTGTTTCCTCTTGGAGCAGAAAGGGCAATACTTATACTGCTACTATCAAATATAATGCAGATGGCGATTACACCTTTGATATGCAGGTAATCGACAAGGCAGGCAATAAGGATAAGGGCGTTAAGTTTAGCGGTACTGCCGCTAAGGACTTCACCGTTGATACAACAATTGCTAAGCCTTCGATTAAGGGTGTTGAAAACGGAAAGTCATATAAAGGCTCAGTGCTTCCTTCAATTTCATTTAACGATATCAATATCGCAAACAGTGAAATTAAACTTTTGAGAACAAGAAAGAACGAAATTAATAAAGACGTTACAAGCGACTTTATTAAGATTTCCAAAAATGCAAAGGGCGGCTCGTTCACAGCTAATGAGGAAACTTTTAAGAAGCTTCAGGAAAATGACGGTATTTATACCCTTTCTGTAAATATTTCCGATAAGGCAGGTAACAAGTCAAGCCAAACAGTTAAGTTTACGGTAAATCGCTTCGGCTCTGTATATGCTTTGAATAAGTATTTGGTAAATGATTTGAACAATTCTTACGTTCAGTCAATTGATAACAATCTTGTCATCACCGAATATAATCCTGATAAGCTTGTAAAGGGCACACTTGAAGTTGTTGTTACCCGTGACGGCTCACCGGTAGAATTCGGCGACGGTCAGCTTACGGTTAATCCGGTGGTAAACAGCACTGTTCAAATCGGTCAAAGCGGCTGGTATCAGTATAATTACACAATCAGTAAAGATTTGTTTACAGATGATAACGGCAAGGCGATTGACGGTATTTATAAGATCTATATTGCTTCCGAGGATGAAGTTGGAAATAAATCTGAAAATATCAATTATAAAGATGCCGATGTTATTTTTAGACTTGACACGACCGCACCGTCTCTTAAGAGTGTTTCGGGTCTTGAGAAGTCAGTTGTTAATGCAACAAAGCTTGATGTAAGCTATGAAATCTTTGATTCTATCGGTATTAAGAGCATTGACGTTTATTATGTAAACGAAAACGGTATTGACTCTGTTGACCGTATCAGAAGCAAGGATTCAAAGGAAGAAAATGCAGCAGGCTATATAGAGGACGTAACAAGTTATAATGGCAAGTTCACAATCGGCGAGTGTTCTAAGGAAAATGTAAGATTTGTTATCACAGACCTTGCAGGCAATGTTACAGATACAGGTGATTCAAATAATAAAGCAGTTAATTTCGATTCATCATCACTCGAATTTAACTCAACTATTACCGTATCAACAAACCCATTCACTCGTTGGTATGCTCACACAGTCCTTTTCTGGTGTAGCATTGCAGTAATTATAGCTGTCGGCGGCGGTTTAGCATTCTTTATCGCAATCAAAAAGCGCAGAAAAGATGAAGCAATAACAGAGGAAATAAAGAAAAAGGCAAGAGGTTCAAAAGACTAATTAAATTAAAAAGTGAATAGCGTAGCAATAGCTACGCTATTCACTGAATTAAAGTTATAAATATGGATTTTAATATTAAAGTCTATATTTATGATTTTAATTTGAAGAGGCAAGTTACAATGAACGAATTTGAAAGCATAGGTTTGGTAACCGAATTAACAGGCAGTCCAAACATTCAATATGTCATAAATGATGACAGTACATTTGCACTTACCGATTTTAAGGTGTTAAAGGGGCAAGGAAGCAATTTAGTACAGTGTGCTAAAGTTAGATATAACGGTAAAATAAAATTGATTTATTTCACTTCAGAAAAGAAGTCTCTCAAGAATATTGTACAAGCACTTGATTCAGACAGTTTTATAACAGTGATAGCAAATTTGATTTCAAGCGTTAATGATATTAAGAGTAATGGCTTTTTAGAGTTATCTAATTTAGCTTTAACCTTTGATAAGATATTTGTTGACTCAAATACTCTTTCTGTAAGTTTAATATATTTGCCAATTAATAATTCACATAGTGATACTGTTCAAACAGAAAATGAACTTAGGACGGAAATCATTAAGGTTATTAGTTCTGTTCCTACTTTTGCAACAGAAAAGATGAACAGAATCAGCAGTTATTTGTCTAATGGCACTTTGTCTCTTGGACAGCTTTACGGGCACTTGTGCGAAGAGGTTGGCAGTTATGCGCCTATAAAGCAGAAGGTAAATGTTGTTGAGAAAAAAGAAGTGCAATTTGCCAATCAGCCTACGCTCCGCTTTCGCTCAATAAATGCTCCTGTAAACATTAATTTGCGAATTAATTCCGGTGAGTATGTGATAGGAAAAAGTGCAGATAAAGTTGACGGTGTAATTTCGTTCAATAAGGCGATCAGTCGTGTGCATTGCAAAATTACATATCAAAACGGCAACTATTATATTACTGATTTGGGAAGCGCTAACGGAACATTTGTTAATTCCAAAAGAATACTCGCACAATGTCCGGAAATCATCAAAAACGGTGATGCAGTCAGACTTGCCAACAGCGATTTCTTAATTGAAATATAGGAGGTGCGGTATGGCTAAACAAGTAATTATTATTGCAGATACAGATGAAAAATTTGTAGCATCTCTTGAGTTGAAATTTATTGAAGAATTAGATGAAAACACCGAGCTGGAAATCATAACAGACAGGGATTATTTTAACGAGTATTTTCTGAGTCCTAAAAGTGCACAAGCTATTGTTGTTGACGAAGATTTATATACGCCTGAATTGAAAAGGCACGATGTTAATAAAATATTTGTTCTTTCAGAGTCGAATGATGATAGCGGCACAGAGGATTTGGAAATCGAAAAGATTTTTAAATATTCAAGTCCTAAAGAAATATATAAACAAGTTATCAGTCAAGGAAATATCGGTACAAGTAACAGTTCGGAGAAAGAAACAGTTGTGGCTTTAGTATATTCTGCGTGCGGAGGCGTAGGAAAAAGTACAGTAGCCTTAGGTGTCAGTGAGGCGCTTGCAAAAAGTTTTAATAAAGTATTGTATATAAATGCACAGCGTATTAATTCATTTCAGCATATGATTATGAATCAGGCAACTATCCCTAACAGTTCTGTTTCGGATTTTTCGGATTCGTCGTCAAATGTTTATGGAAGAATAAGTCATATTATCAGAAATGAAAGTTTTGATTATTTGCCTCCGTTTGGCATGGCAATAGCATCTTTGGGATTGGATTTTTCATTGTATGCAGATATTATAAAATCCGCTAAAGCGTCAAAAAAATATGATGTTATTGTTGTTGACACAGATACAACATTTGACGAAGCAAAAGCTGGTTTGATTACATTAGCGGATAAAGTTTTGATTGTTTTGGAACAGGATAAACGTTCGGTATTTGCCACCGGAGTTTTGTTAAAAAATATCAGTTGTAATGACAGTGCAAAATATTTCTTTGTTTGTAATAAATTTGATGATGAAAAAAGCAACGCCATTACTTCGGGCGAGATAGAGCACAGTTTTATTATAAATGAATATATAAAAAAATTTGACAATTATGATTCAATGTCATTGTCTGATATTTCAAATCAACCTGATGTCCAAAAAGTGTCATATTTGATAATTTAAGGTGTGAACTATGAATAATAAAGCGATAATTATTTTTAATATTACAAAAAGAAATTTTTCTGTCGATTTGGAAATTCCGCTTGATATATCGGCAAACGATTTAGTGATAGCTCTTAATTCTGCTTATGATTTAGGAATAGATACTTCGGATGTAAAGAATTGTTATCTCAAGGCAGAAAATCCGATTGCATTGCTAAAAGGAAATAAATTGTTAAGCGATTATGGAATAAGAAATGCAACCGTTATAAACTTTACAGAATGAGGAACTGATTATGCAGTATGGTTATCTTTTGAAAATATCAAATAAAAATATTTATAAAGAAGTGCAAATTCCGGTTGATGCAGAAATTATGAAAATCGGAATGGGTATTGATTGTGATGTTCGCTTTTACAAAGAATCGTTTTTTGAAGATTTTGAACTTGTACTTCAAAAAAAATCAAATGAGTGGAACATTACCTGTTCGGATAATGTATTTATTGATGCAGGTGATGTAAGAAAACTTATAACTAAAAAATTATCTCACGGCGACAGCTTTGCAATTAAATATCAAAAATCGGAAAACGAAGTTTTCAAAATCAATTTTGTATATGACTTTGACAATGAAAATAAAGACTATAGCAGAGTTATTGATATAACATCAAAGGATAAAATCACTATTGGCAATAGTTCAAGTTGTAATATTTGTATAAATAGTGAATATGTAAAAGATGATTTTGTTGAACTTAACAAGAAAAATGAGGACCTAATTTTAGCAATTAAGTCAACAACTTGTGGAGTTTATCATAATGGTAATCTTGCAGTAAATGGTGAAGTTATAAAAAATGGTGATTTCTTTTCTATTGCTAATTTTAGTTTCTACTATAAAGAAAATCAAATATATACTGCAAAAAACATCACCATTATATCGTTAAATTATCGTGATGTTGATTCGCTTTATTCGACTTATCCGAAATTCAATAGAAATACAAGGTTAAAAACTCAGCTTGATACAGAAGCAATTCAGGTATTAGACCCGCCCAACGAAGCAAATAAACCCAAGGGGAACATTTTGCTTCAGTTGCTTCCTGCTCTTGGAATGATAGCTTTAACTGTTGTAGTTAGAGGCTTTATGGGTAACAGTTCAAATTCCTCATTCTTGATATTTAGTGTATGTTCGATGGGAATGGGTATTGTTACATCGGTTATTTCTATGATTAGCGAACGCAAGAAATATAAGGAAGATGTTGAAAATAGAATAGTAAAGTATAATGAATACATCAATGAAAAAAGAGAACAAATAAAGGCTTGTAGGCAAACAGAGTTACAAAAACTTAATGATATTTATGTTGATACAAACGAATTGTCTAAACGTGTATTAAACTTCTCTGGCGAAATTTTTGATAAAACTGTTGATGATGATGATTTCCTAAAGACCTACATCGGCAGAGGTTCGGTAGATGCAGAAAAGAAAATATCATTTAAAAAGCAAGAACGATTTGCGTCTACTGATGAACTCGTTTCATTGCCTGAACACTTAAATGACGAATACAAAAAAATTGATAATGCGCCTATATTTATGAACTGCAAAGACGACAATGTTATTGGTGTCATTGGTAGCAATAATAATATTTATTCATTTGTTAAAAACATAGTAACAGATATTTGTTCTCGTCATTATTACAAAGATGTACAGATATATTTTTTGATAAATGAAAATGAAGTAGAAAAATATGAAAAGTGGTTGAGATGGTTCCCGCACATTTACAACGACAGAACGAATAGTAGAAATATTGTATACAATGATGAAAGCAAGAATCAAATATTTGAACAATTATTTGTCAATTTAAGCTCCAGGAGTAATAGCAAAAACGCTACATTACCTTATAATATTATTTTTGTTTTGGAAGATTGGGGAATCAAAACTCATCCCGTTTCACAGTTTATAAAGACTGCAAACAATACAAGCTCTACATTTATCTTTTTTGAATCAAAAAAAGATGAGTTGCCTTTAGGTTGTAACGAAGTATTATTCTTAGAAAACAATAATACAGGAAAGTTATTAAACAGTTCAAAGAAAGATGAACCAATTTCTTTCACTTTTGATACTATTGATGATTTAGCTTTAGAATCAATTTCCAAGAAATTAGCACCTGTTTTCTGTGAAGAGATAAGTCTTGAAAATGCACTTACTAAAAATATTACACTATATGAGATGTTTAATATTTTAAGTGCAGAAGATATTAATTTGCAGCAGAGATGGGCAACATCTACCATTTACAAATCAATGTCTGCTCCTTTAGGCGTAAAGACAAAGGACGAAATAGTCAATCTTGATTTACACGAGAAGGCACATGGCCCCCACGGCCTGGTTGCGGGTACTACAGGTTCAGGTAAATCAGAAATACTGCAAACTTACATATTATCAATGGCAACCCTTTTCCATCCTTATGAAGTTGGTTTTGTAATAATTGATTTCAAAGGTGGTGGAATGGTTAATCAGTTTAAAACGCTTCCTCACCTCATTGGTGCTATTACAAATATTGACGGACGTGAAATTAATCGCTCACTTATGTCAATAAAAGCTGAACTCCAAAAGCGACAGAGACTGTTTGCTGAAAACGGAGTTAATAATATAAACAATTACATAAAGCTTTACAAAGCAGGCAAAATTGAAACACCGATTCCTCATTTGATTCTTATTGTTGATGAATTCGCTGAGCTCAAAGCAGAACAACCAGAATTTATGAAAGAGTTAATATCAGCAGCTCGAATAGGCAGAAGTTTAGGCGTTCATCTTATCCTTGCTACGCAGAAACCTTCTGGACAGGTTAATGAACAGATTTGGTCGAATTCACGTTTTAAACTTTGCTTGAAAGTACAAGATCAGCAAGACAGTAATGAAGTTTTAAAATCCCCGCTTGCTGCTGAAATAAAAGAACCTGGTAGAGCCTATCTTCAGGTTGGAAACAATGAAATATTTGAACTTTTTCAATCAGCATATAGTGGTGCTCCAGCGCATAATGTTGCTAATTCAAAAGAATATCATATTAGTGAGGTTAGCTTATCAGGAAAAAGGAAAGTTGTATTTAGTCAAAGAAATAAAAAAACTGACGGAGTTGTTGAAACTCAATTAGATGCTATTGTTTCTCATGTTCATAAATACTGTGAAGATAACAGTATTGTAAAATTGCCTGATATTTGTTTGCCATCATTAAAGGACTCGATCCCTTATCCAACCAACTTTAAGGAAAACAAGAAATACAATATTCCTATTGGTATATATGATGACCCCGCAAATCAGCAACAGCCAGTTGCTACGGTTGACCTTTCAAGTGGAAATATTGCAATTATAGGTTCTTCACAATACGGTAAAACAAACCTACTGCAGTTATTTATTAAATATTTAACTAGCACTTGTTCTCCAGATGAACTTAACTTATATATACTTGATTTTGGCTCAATGGCCCTAAAAGTATTTGACAAGCTAAATCATGTAGGTGGTGTTGTTACTTCCTCTGATGACGAGAAAATCAAAAATTTCTTTAGATTAATGAATAAGGAAGTTGCTATAAGAAAAGACAAATTCGCTAAATTGGGAATCACATCGTATAACTCTTACTGTGAAGCAGGGTACTCTGATATTCCACAAATTGCCATTGCAATAGACAATTTCATTGCAATGAAAGAGTTATATGCCGATTATGAAGATGACTTATTAAATCTTTGCCGTGAAGGAACATCGTTAGGAATATGCCTTGTTTTTACCTCATTACAAACAAACGGAATCAATTACAAGTATATGAGCAATTTCCCGACGAAAATTTGTATGTATTGCAATTCAAGCGATGAATATAATTCGTTATTTGACCGTTGCAGAATACATCCTAAAAATGTGCCAGGACGTAGTCTTATTGAAGTAAACAAAAACATTTTTGAATGTCAAACTTATTTAGCATTCAATGGTGAACGAGAAATTGATAGAGTAAACGAAATTCAGAAATATATCATGAATATAAACAAAGTTTATCCAAATGATTTTGCAAAACGTATTCCAGAAGTTCCAGCAGAATTAGATACTGAATATGTAACAAATAACTACAAGGATAACACTCATAATTATGTACTTCCTGTTGGTATAGATTATGATACAGTGGAATTTGTTGCATTAGATCTATCAAAAACACTGTCAATAGCAATCAGCGGCAGAGAACATAGCGGGAAAAGCAACTTTGTTAAATTGATTATGGACTATTGTCAAAATGAAGTGTTTGATTGCCCCGTGAAAGCGTATCTAATAGATAGTTATGAAAAAGGACTTTATGACTTTTCTTCATACGGATTTGTAGAGCGGTATACTATTGACACTAATGAAACAGATACAATATTTGAAAGTATCGAGACAGAACTAATCCGAAGAAAAAATGATGTACAAGAGTTCGGCATTGAGCGAATTGCCAATGAACCCTTGCTGCTTTGTGTTATTGAAAACAATAATATATTTGAAGCCAACGGTATTTCAAAACAAGCTGTTGAAACATATAAGAGAATTGTAACAAATTATAAGCACTTCAAAGTTTTGTTTGTATTCTCAGACGTTCCAAATCTGAATATTGGTTATTCATCTCCAGATATGCTAAAACAAATGAAGGACGTTTCAGCTTCATATTTCTTTGATGACCTTTTAAATTCAAAGTTGTTTGATTTCAATGCAACCACAATGAGAAAGTACAAAAAGCCAATAGAACTTGGCGATGTCTACAGAATTACTGCTGATAATTCTGTAACTAAAATCAAGACCATCAAATCATAAAGGAGGCAATGGTATGGCAGTAAATTATTTAGAATCACAAAAGCTACTAGATGCTGCGAATACGCTAAATAGCTGTATAAGTGATTACAATGATGTTGTTGGCACCATTGTAACGCGAACCGATCAGTTATTAGCGACTTGGTTCGGAGAAGGAAAAACAGCCTTTGAAAAAGATTACAGTACAATTTACCGTCAGTTGGAAGATATTAGTGAAGTAATGTACGACCTATATGATTCACTTGTTGACGCAGATGCAACATATGTTCAAACTGATGAAGAAATTGCTAAAAGTATGACTATGGACGGTTAAGGAGGGTAAATTATGGGATTTGCAGAACTAAATTCATTCCAGTCACGATTAAATATCCTTCAGGGAAATCTAAGTAGTTATGAACGTCAATTGAGAGACCTTGAAAAGCGCAGAGATAAGATTCAAGAAATAATACGTGATATGAAATCTGTATGCAATAACAAAAGCAGCGATATCAACGGATATATTAATAATATTATCAATACTTTTGATAGTGCTATAAAAGGCGCTATCAACTCTAGTAAAAGCAAAGCCTCTAGTAGTAAAGAAAAAAGTATTGATTCAGATGGAAATATGAATTCTTCGCACACATATCTTAAGAGCGAACTAAATGATGTAAATCATAAAATTGATGATTTACGTTCAAAAATCAATTCCACCAGGCGTCAAATAGAGGAATGTAAAGGTCAGATTATTAGAGAAAAATCAGCCATTGCAGATAGTTATAGAAGAAATTATAACAATGCTTATAACAAAAGAGTGGCTGCTGAACGAGCTTATAAATCCAACCCATCAGATGCTCGTTTGAAAACAGAGTACGAAAAAGCCAAAAGGAAAGAAACTGAGGCAAAAAGAGAGTACAAAAATTATAAAGGTTGGTTATAAGGAGGCATTATGAGTATAGTAGTTATTGATTATGATCAGTTGAGTTCTATTGCTAAAAATGCTGACAAATCTGCAGGAAAGATGAGTGACTATGCTAATGACTTGACTAAAAAAGTAGTTAACAAGTATTCATCGTTAGCTGGTGGACAATCTAGCAAAACATCAAATAGTCAATATTATGTCAATCAAAAAATTAAAAAACTTAATGAAAAAAAAGCGGCATATACAGCATTTGCGGCAGATGTAAGAAAACTGTCAACAAAAGCACAAGAAATTGATAAACAAGTAGCAAAATCAATTAATGCATCAAAAGATGAGTTTGTTGATAAACATGATTACATAGAAACAAACTGGTGGACCGACTTAAAAGAATGGTTTATTGATATGAAGAGCAAGTGCCCTCTTTTCAATGCAATTTGTACTTTAATTCAAGGAACGATTGATAACATTTCAAACCTATTTAAAGAACTGAAGCACTGGTATAAGTGTGGAGGAGGCAAAGAGTTAATTGGTGTAGTATTGGCGGTAATTGGAGCTGTAGCAGCAGTCGTCTTGGCTATATGCGCCTGCGTTCCACCAATATGCGGAATAGTTGCAATATGTGCAGCGATTGGAGCCGTTATTGCTGCGGTAAATGCGGTTGTTAATGTATGTACATCAATAAAAGCAAAAGAAGCAAAAGATAAAGGCGACCCAGCTTGGGCAAAGATTTATTCGGACCAAGATAGCGCACAAGATGTTTTAAGACAAACTAATTTCAAAGATGGAACACTTAATAAATTATCCTATGGCTTTGCAACAACTATAGATGTTGTACAAACAGTGTGTGACCTAGTTGCAATATATGATGGAATTAAAAATGTCCAAAACATTTACAAAGAAATGAAAATATCTGCCAAAAAAGGTAAAGTTAGTTTTGGCCACAGATTAAAACAATACTTGTTTAATTCTGAACATTATTCAAGCACGAAAGACAATCCTGTAAAATGGAGAGGAATTCTACAAAAACGTGGAAAAATTAGAACATTACGTACTGACAATATTTTCTATCGTGCAACTACTGTAAAAACCATAAAACAGTTTAATGATTCACTTACTAAAACTCAAAAGTTTGCAAAAAAGGTATCTGATATAGCAAAACATGGTAAAAACATTGCTAAATATACTCAAAAATTCTTTGACTATACATTAAATGGTGATTTTTCTCTTAAAAAGATCGGAAAAGATTTTGGTAAGGGCATAATAGATAAGTTTAAGATTCCAAAGACTATTTCCAGTGGATATGATATTTACAAAAACAACTACAACAAGGGAATCAAATATGACATCAAAGGATTGAGAGGAATGAAAGGATTGGCTGGATAATGAATTTGAGTGTTGTCTTAACCCCAGACTTAAAAAAGCGCAAAGAAATACTAAAGAAAATTGCGAAAACAAATAAAAAATGGAACATGTATATGACCATTGTGCTTTTGTTATTCATTTGTTCAATCGCAATACTGTTATCGACTGCCTTATTATTAATAAAGCATCCAACTACACCAATGGGCATTTTTGTGTTTATATGTTTTGGATTTATTATTGCGTGCATTCCTTTCTTTATTGCAATTTCAACAAAAAATAAGGCAAAATATTATTGCCCGTTTCCTTATAGTAGTTATGCTAATGCAAGCCTTTTCCTAAATGAGGATAAATTGGAATACGTTTTTTGGCGAGTAGGTCCTCGTGAGCCTGCTGCTTATAGTAGTCCAAGAGCAGTATATCGTGATGAAAGCAAATTTGTGTACAGCATAGAAAGAGATTCAATTAAGGAATTAAGAATCGATGATGCTGGCATATGTAGAATTAAGGGTAAAGCAAAATTAACTTCACCCGAATGGGCGAAACTAGAAAATAGTGAATTGAAAGAAATGGAAAACAACTTTTCTTTTATTACTGCTTTTAGCGAAAATAATGCAAAAAAAACAATAATTGAGTGGAGGAAAAATAATGGATAAAACAGAAGCTATAGAATATCTTAACCAAGCAAAATACTTTCTAGGCGCAGAACAGTATGAGGATGGTTTAGAGAGTATCAACAAGGCAATTGCGATTGATAGAATGAATGTGGAATTCTACATATATAAAAGTATATTTTTAGCCAACCTTGATAAATATGATGAAGCAATAGATGAATTAAATAATGCTCTTAAAGTTGATCGGAAATGTGCAGAAGCATATTTTCATCTTGGAAATATGGCTCTTCTCCAAGATGATAAAACTCGTGGAATCGAAAATTATAATAAAGCCATTGCCTATGGTTATGATGATTCACAAATCTATTATAATTTAGGCTTGATGTACGAGGAAGAGGATAATGAAGAACTTGCTATAAGAAATTATAGCAAAGCAATTATAAAAGACCCTTTAAGAGTAGATGCTCGAGTACGGAAAGCACAAATCTATATTTCAAATGACAAGTTTCCCGAAGCACTTGAGACACTTAATGAATTAATTCTTGCTGATCCGGATTTGTATGAAGGATACCACCTGAAAAGTTTATTGCTGGCAGAAATGGGAAATGTAGATGAGGCAATTAAAGTCATCGATGAAGCAATAGCACTATTTCCAAAGGACCCCGCTTTCCAAATTGATAAGATAAATCTTTTTGTTATGAACAATGAGGTGGAAAAGGCAAGGAAAATTGTGGGTAATGTTCAGCGTGGTTTTGAACTTGATTTAACGCAAAAAAGGCAGATTGAACTTGAAAAATCAAGAATTTATGCATTAGATGCTGATATTGAAAATGTAGAAGCTGCTTTGAAGCAAGCAAAAGCATATTCAAAAGAAAATGATGCGGAAGATATTGACCCTGAAGCAACCTTTTTATTGGTCAACTGTGCTTTGGAATTAAAGAAATACGATGAAGCTATAGAGTATTCGAAAGAACTTATTAATAGTGATTATCTTCAGTATAAAATACCTTCGTATTACACCTTACCTTACGCATATATGCAAAAAGGAGACGAAGAAAAAGCAAAAGAACTCTTTAAAGAATCGGTGTCAAAACTTAGGGCAATAACTCTAGAAACGCCAGAAATTGCAGATGGTTACATGTTTAGAGCCTTGTGTTTGAAAGAGATTAATGAGTTCGATAAAGCACTAGAACTTAGCGATTATCTTATTAAGATTGACTCGAACTCAAGTCAATATCATAGCTTGAAAGCTGAAGTGCTTTATGCTGCTGGTAGAGAAGAAGAAGCTCAAAAAGAAAAAATGATTTCGAAAAGCTTATCTTAATAATAAGGGGTGAGATAATATGTCATATCTTAAGTACGACATAGAAAAAATGCTTGAAGTTAAACAGGTATATGCTGATGCTGTTTCCAAGATGACAGAAATTCAGAAGAAAATGCAGAAAATGGTAGACTCTGTCAAGGAAGGTTGGGATACTGAAGCTGGTGACGCATTTTTTGAAAAGTATGATGAAGAGTGGCTTAAAGGTTTCAACCAATACAAAGAAGTGTTAACTCATATGTCTGAATACTTGAATACGGCACAGGGAAAATATACCCAAATAACGAATCTAGCAAAAAAAACCAAATTAAATTTATAGGCCATAGTTCGGATAAACCGAATTAAATATAATAATATGAAAGGAGATTACCTATGGCACAGATTAGAATTACTCCCGAGGAACTGAGAAACGCAGCGAGCTTTTTAGAGCAGAAACTAGAGGCTATTAATGGCGAGGTTGGTCAGCTCAAGAGCAAGATTGACGATGTATCAAGTGACTGGGAGGGTGCTGCGCAGAGTTCATTTATTGAGACGTTTGAGAATGATATGTATCCTATTCTCAGAGACACACTTCCTCAGGTTATCGAAGGTATCTGTGGACAGCTCAATGGTGCTGCTGATGCTATCGAGCAGGCTGATGAAGAAGTTGCAAAAGCATTTAAGGGCTAATCACATCAAAATTGTGGAGAAAGAGCAATCTTTCTCCACAACAATTGAGGAGTTGTTATGTGGAAAACAGAAGTAAAAAGTAAAGTATACATTGAACGAAAAATAAATAAGGTGCTAATAATTATTATTAGTATTTGTGTTATTATTACTACAATTTCAGGTTTGATATCTATAATAACTAGTGGATTTAAGATAGATAATTTTAGCACAATAATAATTGCCTTTGCAGTGGGCGTAAGCGTCTTAAGAGTCTCAAAAGAAAAAGGAACATATGTTTTTGATATAGCATCTATATCAATAGGAAATCAACTACTAATTAGTTATAATACATCAAAAGTAATGGTTGCTTTTGAGTTAAATAAAATAAGGTCGTTTCAATATAGTGACCAATTGAAATGTTTAAGAATAGTAGGAGATTTCACAAAGACCGACAAGAAAAAGACAGAAAACTTTACTAATAATGAATATCTTTTATATGTTGGTGATGGAGAAGAAGTTACATTAATAAACGAATTAGAAAACAATTCTCAATTAAAAGCTCAATATATGGATAGATAGTAATAAAAACGCAAAAATATATTATATATAACAATTTTTAACTATTTTTCATTTTTTACTGTTTGGCAGTTTCAATTTGGAATCTCCCCTAAAACTGCCATACCACAGATTGTGCAGACAGTACAAAAACAGTCTAATTGGTAGAAAATTAAATTTTAAGCAACAAACTGATTTCGTTTTTTAAGCGGAGTCAGTTTTGTTTTAGTTTGAATACGGTAATTGTTGTAGAAGTTGATGTATTCGGTTTTTAGTATGGAAAAGAAATTTTCGGCTAAAGCGTTGTCATATTGATTACCACGCCTTGACATAGACGGCATTATGCCGTATGATTGTGTTAGGTTAAAGTATGCTCGCGATGTATACTGAAATCCTTGGTTACTGTGGAGTTGCACCTCTGCAGTGATTTTTTCTTTCCTCTTTGCAGCTTTAATCGTATCAAGCACCAATTTAACACTTTGTCCTTTGTCCATTTTGTATGTAACAATGCTGTTGTCATATAAATCTCTGATTCCTTTTTCGTAATTTCTTACGTGTTGATATTTTCTTGCCATTAAAAATCCCTCTTGATGTATAATCAAGAGGGGCCTTTTTCTATTGTCCTTTTTTACGAACTTGTTCAAAGCATCAGTGCCGTTTTACAAGACTTGTATTTATTTCAGTACAAAACGATATTTGAATTTTCTTTTGCGAGGTTTTGCATTTTTTCCGTATAGCCGTTAATGCAAAAGAATACAAAGTACTCATTTCTGTTTTGCTTATTCCAATTTACTTTTTTCGCTTTTTCAAGCAAATCATAATATACATTAACATCAAGCGGCTTTTTGGTATATTTGCATTCGCCGAAGATGATATTATTAGAATTATCTGTTGCGACAATATCAATTTCTGTATCTTTTCTGTCCCACCACTTGCCGATTTTTGTGGGAGTGAATCCAAAAGAATTTTTGATAATCAGTTCGGGGAGATATTGATTTTTGCAAATGTCCTCATACACATACGCAACATGATTTTTTATAAAGCCCTCTTTGATTTTATCAAGAACAAAATCTATGTGTTCGCTTTCAATGTATGATTTATAAGGATATACAAACTTAAACCAAAATCTTATATAGTTATCCTTGATTTTATAAAGCCCCATTTTGCTTTTTTCGGGCTTATCTTCCGTTATGGGAACAACCCTTTCTATAATATCAAGGTCAATTAAAACCTTTAAGTATTTCGGCAAGTTTGTTGCCTTTATTTCTAACGCATTTGATATATCGCTTAACTGTTCGCAGCCACAGGCTATTGTTTTGATGATTGAATAATAACTTCCTACCTCTTGAACTTCATTTTTTAATAAAAATTCAGGCTCTTCATATAAGTAATTTTGAGAATTCAAAATAGAATTTTTTATGGCAGTATAAATGTCGTCGCTGCTCTCAAACATTTCTATATATTTGGGAACTCCGCCGGTAACGGAATACGCTTCTATTAAGAATTTTTCATCCGTGCTGTCAATGAATTCTTTGTAATACTTAAACGGAATTTGCTTTAATCTGATTTGCTTTGTTCTTCTTCCGTAAAGCGGACTGTCGTATGACAGGGTTTGGCTGTACATCATATTTATCAACGAACCGCATAATACAAGCATTACATTATTATTTTTAAGTTTTGTGTCCCATATTTTTTGCAGCACGGAGATAAAACCCGGATTCGATTTGCCTATATATTGAAACTCGTCAATGATTATGAGCTTTTTATCGTCTGTATTATAATCTATTATTAAATCAAACAATTCTTCCCACGAAAGGCTTGCTTTTTTAATAAGCGGATTTGATGTGTATTCGCTTACGATTGATGAAAACGCCTCTCTGTTCATCTTTTCAGATTCTTCCGTTGCAAGAAATCTGATACATTTTTTATCCCTAGAAAACTCATTTAAGAGTTCTGTTTTTCCGATTCTTCTTCTGCCGTAAAGCACAACAAAGGAAGATGAATTGCTGTTATATTCATTTTCAAGCGTTTCAAGTTCTTGAAATCTGTCAACGAATTTTTTCATTATATCCGACCTCCCGATATAGTATTTGCATCTCTACATATAATTATACCACAAAGTATAATTATTTCAAGTATAATTATAAAAGCGTTGAAGATTTTGCTTTCTTCAACGCTTTTTCTAATGGGTATGTAGACCTTTTTTCGTTAATTTTATGTTTTTAATGTGTTTGACCGCCCACTATACATATTTTTCAAGTCTCGAAAGTGGCTTAAATAGGGCGTTTTGAAAAAATTTAATGCAAAAAAACACCAACCTCTGAAGCAGCTTCCATCTTAAATCTGTTAAGAGCCTCTTTAGCTTCAGGAACTGTATTCTTTGCCATTGTAAAAACACCTCTCTTATCAAAAATTCGCAAAGCGTGCTGATATTTTGAATAAAATTTTCTTCAAAATATTTATCACATAATATCAAATCGCTCTTGCAAGTATAGTTTATGAAAAGTATGCGCTTTTACAATTGAAAAATTTTTACAATT
>ERZ773188.314-NODE-314-length-60813-cov-8.105204_pt1 | contig 60813 bp, 64 predicted proteins | sample MGYA00581011_ERZ773188 | MGnify/ENA primary metagenome ERZ773188 (study PRJEB29015, sample SAMEA2737798) | human gut metagenome | biome: human gut; feature: human-associated habitat; material: faeces | place: China | collected 2012 ...
TCGGATTTTCCCGATATTCAGGCTCCGTTAAACTTACCGACTGTGGATTAAAACATAATTGGAATTCTTGTGATTGTACTCACAGGTGTTTATGCCAGCGTGAAGTCCATGCAAAGAAAAAAAGAAGTGGCTTCGGAAACAATCATCCATACAGTTACTGTTCCTAAAATATCTCTTAAAAAAACAGAATGGGCTGGGAAAAAACGATTTGTTGATTGTGAGTTTGAGCCAATTAAGGGTGCAAAAAGATATTATATAGCTATGAGTTCTAACAGAAATTATACAGGTTGCACAGAAATATCAGGCGAACCTGATGATAATACAAAAAACATTGTGTTTCGTATCGAACAAAGCAGATGGAAAGCCGGACATCCGGAATATGTCCGTATCCGAGCCCAGCTATCCGGAAATAAAAGATATACAGATTGGAGTGAAGTATTATCAATTAAAGCAGATGAAGAAATGGCAGCAAATTATAAAGCGTACATTGATTCGCTCGCAACAGGACCTATTTTGATTGGATTATCCAGTGGAGCTGTAACAGGACTTATTTTGATTGGATTATTCAGTGAAGCTATATGTTTTACACTGTATGATAAATGTATTAAGAAATGAAGAAAGATATATGAGAATTAAAGAGAACGCATTGATTGCGATTACAAGGGATTGACCCTGTATACGAATAAAGAAAATCACAGGAGGTTTTTATGACTCATAAGAAATTTTATTCTGATTTAAAAAGAATCATTGATATCACTAAAAAGGTTATCTGTACTGTAGGTGTATATCTTGTTATTACACTTTGGTTAGCAGGATTATTAACAACATATTATTATGTTTTTATGCATAATCAGTTTCAGTCTTTAGGAGAATATTTTGAAACTGGTGTTAATGCAGGCAGCCTACTTATGGTATGTTTTTGCATGACGCTGATACTATATTACTGCGCTAAAAAACTGAGACTTATAGACAGAAATCCTATTTTTTTAAATAAAACACATATAGTTGCTGCATATATTATGATTGTAATGCTTGGTTTTGTAAATTTTAATTATTCTACCATCGTTGATAAAGGATACACTCAGGTTGAAAATTTGAAAGAAAAAGTGGATATTTATCAAAAACAAGTTAAATGTACGCATCCATCTGCATGGGCAGGCTATATTACTCCAGGTAACTCTGTAAAAGATCCCAATAAGACGGCGATAAAAAAGGGAAATAAATGGGTTAGTAAAGATATCTTATCATTGTGCAAAGTTAAGGACAACGAATATAAAAAAATATGCTACAAGTGTGGTAAAACTCTTGAAAGTGGTACTGCCGTTAAAATAAAAGGGCTGGGAAAAACTTACGAATTATCAAACGGATGTATTTTCTCATATGGTCCATATATTGATAGTAAAAAAATGGAAAAATGTACATCTCATGTTTATGGAAAATATAGAACATACATGGGTTTAAAGAAACATATTATCCGTAAATGTAAGCTATGTGGACATAAAGAGGAAAAGGAATAGAAGAAAGGACATATATGGAAAAAATTAAGACTCCAACTTTAGAAAAAATAAAAGCGATACAAAGAGAAAGTGAACTATTCGGCAAGTTTTTGGATTGGCTGCTTCAAAAATATACTGTCTTTGATAAGAAACAGGTGAGGGATTCTCCGTTTGCTGACGTAATGGGAGCGGGTGATTATATCAATAAAGAACGGTTACTGGCAGAATTTTTTGACATTGACCTTGACGCAGCGAATAAAGAGAGGGAATTATTATTAAAATCATTGCAAGAACATAAACAAGGAGAAATGGAGATGTATTATGAACAAGAAAATTAAGCTGAACACACAAAAAAATATTTTTAAAATTATTTTTTCAATAAAAATAGCAGTGGTATTAACCTTCTTTGTTATTTATGAGATGCTATTAGTTACTCACATTAATGAAAAAGGATATGGTAGATGGATCTTAGAAGCAGCACTTATGTTGACGATTACAGTGGCATTGTCTTGTATTATACATTTTAAACAAAAAATAGAATGTGAGAGTTTTGACAATATTAACAAACTATACACTAAGTTTTTTATAACTATGCTAATGATTTTAATCTTTAGTTCTTTTGGCATCTTAGGTTTTCTTATACGCGATAAAGTTTTTGCAGCGAAGGATTGCGTAATATTGTATTGGGGATTTATTCAATTATTGATTTCTTTTCTTATCATCAGATTTATTCAATTCAAATCGAACATTGATAGATTAAAAAATCTCGGCTTTAATATTCCAATTGAAAAATCGTTGAAAGAAGAGAAAAAATCGCGTGATAAAACAGTGAGAATGATTTGGATTATAACAATATTCTGCTATTTAATGTTAGTACTAAAGGTAGGATTTAACTGCTGGATATATTCAATCGGATTAACAATACTGGTTATTGATATTTTTTTACTGGTCATGTCAAGAGTTGAAGATAATGATGACAACGACACTGAAAATAAAGAGAGGTAAATTATGGGTTTAACAGAAATACAAAAAGAGATGATACGGGGAATCGCAACAAACAATATACTTAAAGCTAGACAGGGGGCTTTAGGTGCCCTTAATGAAGACACCACGCAGAAAAACAAAAACTTTGTAGCCCGTTATAAATCAATTTTAACATCGGAACATGGCTTCCTTTATGAGCTTCCGGCAGAATTAAAAGGGCTTTTGCAATGCGAAGATGTTTCGATGTCATTTAAAGAATCAAGATATTATGTATCAGAACAGCAAATGGAGTTAGCAAGTAAAATCTTCCGAATGGCAGAAGTAAGTCAAAAATTAATGGAGCTGCAAATACCATATAAAAATGCGACTTTGTTATACGGTCCTCCAGGAACCGGAAAGACTATGTTTGCAAGATATATTGCTTTCAAAAAAGCCCTTCCGTTTTGCTACCTAAATTTTTCCAGAATCATAGACAGTTATATGGGGTCTACAGCGAAAAATATCGCAAAAGCGTTTGCTTATGCGTCTTCTAATCCATGCATTTTTATGTTAGATGAAGTGGATACAATTAGCTGTGATAGAAAATCTACATCAGGTAAAGGTTCAGATGGGGAAATGAGTAGGATTACAGTTACTTTGATGCAGGAATTTGATAAGATACCGAATGACGTGATTGTTCTGGCCGCTACAAACCGATATGATCTGCTCGACTCGGCATTTGTAAGTCGATTTTCGACTAAACAGGAGATGAAACCATTTACAACAGAAGAAAATCAGAAAATGATACAGATGTTTCTTAGTGATATTGGATATGAATTTGATGAAACGGAAATAAACCGTATCGTAAAAGGAACTCATGATCAGAGAGAAATCATGAGTAAAACAATACAACTTTTGGCAGAAAAAATTTGATGGATAGCTCCATTAATGTTGGCCTTCATAGAAATACCGCTAGGATTTAACAAAAAATCTTTTTATAAAATCTGTCCGACTTTCCAAAGAGGTTAGATAAAAAATATTTTTACATAGATAAAAAATATTTCTACAGAAAAATCAGATAAGTAAGATTTCTGTCATTCTATATAAGAAAGGAGGACAGACTTTATAAAAAAACAAGAATTCCCCTACCTCTTTAGATTATGGGATGAATTGTAAAATTCATGTAACGTCAGTGGTGGGCAGAGAAACGGTATCCCCCACTGACATGAAGTGAAGTCCTGCCAGAAAAAATGCCGGCATTCAGCCTCTGCATAAAGGATACCGGCTGTGGATTAAAACAAAACGATCAAGGAGAACGCATTATGGAAAATAAGAAAAATAAATATGGTTTTATTGTATTGGTTGAAGTCTTGGTAGTTTTGTTATTTATATTAAAGCTACATAATAATTTAGACGAATGTTGTGCCATAGATGATGCGCCATACTATTGGCTTATATTTGATTATACTGGTAAGCCAAATCTCCCAGAAATGATTATAGTAACTAAGCCAGGCATATTAGGTACTAAAAAGTTATTTGCAGAAACAGATTATGAATTTGCGGACAATGCATCTGAAGAGAAATCAAAAACAGGTGGAACTATAGAATTGAAAGGAAAAGGAAAGTATCGTGGTACGATAAAAGTCAAAATTTATGTTTATGATAATGAAATAAAAACAACAGATATGCCATCTATTACTATTTCTAAAAATGATTTTAAAGATGGAAAATGTATAAAGCAGCTCTATACTCCAAAAGTACTTGGAATGTTAGATGAATCGCTTCCAACTTTAAAGTGTAAATTTCGTTTATCCAAAGAAAACTCTAAAACAATTTCTATAGATCCAGCAACTGGAACAATTGCAAGTAATAGCACTGAAGAAAAAATTTCTGTTTCTTCCGATGGTAAAGTAACAATAAAATCCACAGAGAAGGAAACATATATAGTAGAATGTGTAATTTCTGCAGACCATTACAAAACTTTAGCAAAGCCTATTTATATCTATGTGAAATGAATTAGTGAGAAGGGAGAAATAAATGAAAATTAGAATTTATCATGAGTTAAATGGAACTGTCCGTATCACAAAAGTAGTGGAACAAGGACCCGAAAAGGGAAAAGAAAGTTCGATGTTTCATAACTTAAAACCTGGGAGTATGGCAGAAGTTGAGATTGATGCAGTATTGCAACATCAGACTTGTATGAAAGAGAGTAAAAGTGAAACCAAAGAAAAAGATGATTCCTGTAATTTACAGAAATTCTTACAAGTATATGCTCCGGATATGCCATATATCACAGTTAAAAAGACCGCTTCCAAGATGAAAATCTCGGTAGAAGATGCTGAAAAAATAATAGCAAAATGCAAAGAAAAGGGATTGTTAGAAAAGGTTTATATTGCTCGCTGTCCAGAATGTGGAAGTCTAATCAAGATGGATAAAGATAGATTAAAACTATTCTCTATAGAGGATTGTTATGTTTGTGAAAAGAACATAACATGGGAAGATGAAGATATTGTTCCGGTGTATGTATTATTAGAAAAAAGGCGTTCCAATTAAAAGAAAAGGAGTGATTTTGTTGTGGACATTGTAATTTATATGTTTAACAAAATAATATAAGGATTTCCCTTCCTCAACATCAGTAGGTAGGGGAAGAGTTATCTAAAATTCACTAAGCGTCAGTGGTGGGCGGAGAGAGATTGGTATCCCCCCACTAACAAGAGACTTAAGCAACAGTCGGATTTTCCCGATATTCAGACTCCGTTAAACTTACCGACTGTGGATTAAAACAAAATAGATGGTATCAAGGGAAATGCTTTGGACAAGATAACTTCTCAAAGCATTTCGGACTTGCTGGACTGAAAAATAGAAATAAGAAAGGAATAGTTATTAATGGATTTATTTGATATAATTATGTTAAGTTTTATCGCAATAGTGGGTTTTGCTGCTGTTAGTTCGAATATTAAAGAAAAAATGGAGGAAAAAGGAAAAGAATCAGAAAAAGAAAAGGAATTGCGAAAAAATACTATTTTATGTACTCTTATCTTTATAACGGCAACCATAGTTTTACCGATATTATTGTGGAAGATGGATTTTCCAAAACAAGGGATAGGAGTAGTGGTGGCAGTTTTTATTCTAATTGATTTTGTATTTCTTTTTTCGCTGATAGGTGTCTTTGATAAGGCTACATCTCAAGAACCTGACAACATTATTGAAAATACTATACCAGAAGTACAATACTCACAACAGGCTGGAGAAATTCATTTTACATCCGCAGAATTAGAAGAAATTTTGCTGGTGGTTAAGAATGATACTAGCTGTGAAAAAATTCCAGGAAGTCAAGAATATCTTATTTCTGTGTTACAACAAAAAATAGAAAAACAAAAAGAAATAGAGAAACAGAATAAAAAGAAACAAGCAATGTTAATGAATAGTGCGGCTTGTGCGTAAGTGGTAGATAGTCCGTATCTGGATTTTACCTCCAACCAGTGCCATAATAGTCCTAAAGATTATTAAAAGTCTTAAAAGTTCAGTACTCAACTTTTAGGACTGGACAGGAGGCATTTTCTATGAGTTCTATCACCACGGCTGTTGCTGTAGATTATCGGTTACAACAATGGGCTCAGTTAGTGAAAGACTGTCAGAACCGTCCTCAGGATATGACAGTTGAACAATGGTGTGATACAAAAGGTATCTCAAAATCGAATTATTATTATCGTTTACGCTGTATCCGTAAAGCCTGTCTGGAGCACGTCCAAGACAATTCTGTCTCATGCCAGCAGGTAGTTGAAATCCCTGAAAAGATCACTCAACAGTCCAGATCGGAGAGTCCTTCCGATATCTCTATTGAAATAAATGGAGTTGTTATCCACATAAAAGAAGATATTTCAGAATCCCTTTTGGAAAAGATAATACGGGTGGTCTCTCGTGCTAAATGATGCTACTTGTTTTAAAAAGATCTTTATTGTTACCGGTTATACTGATCTTCGTTCCGGGATTGACCGTCTGGCAGATACCATACGTTCTTATCTGGGAGAAGATGCGATCGAAGCGGATACCCTTTATCTTTTTTGTGGAAGGAGAACAGACCGGATCAAAGGGCTGGTCTGGGAAAATGATGGATATCTCCTGCTTTATAAAAGGTTAGAAGCCGGTCAGTTTCAGTGGCCAAGGACAGAATCCGAAGTTCGTTCTATTACAGAGCAGCAGTTTCGCTGGCTTATGGAAGGACTCACGACTCATCCCAAAAAGCAGGTGAAACGATTGAAAAAAGCACCGGATTATACTTTGTAACTTTTATGCATAACGTAGAAATTTCAGACTGCTTTCCAAGTGGGAAAAGATCACTTCCTTTTCTGTTTTTCTTTGTATTCTGGAAGCCAGGATTGTTCTGTACAAAGAAACAAATGATGTTTTTCTAAAAAAAGAGGCATTCCGTTTCTCGTGGCAGGTATGGCTCCTGTGAACGAAAACCTTATAGTCATACTGACGAAAAGAAGGATAAGAAAGATTCGCCAGAAGTGCTGTCTTCTGCTATAATAAAGATAGTTTTAGAAAGGGAAGGCCTCTGTTATGCAGATGAAATATACAGAAGAAAAACTGAATACCTTTTCGAAAGAGACACTCATTCAGTTGTTTCTCACACAGCAGGAACAGCTATCAGAGATTGACGGGAAACTCCAGCTTGTGTTGGAACAGCTGGCAGTAATGAACCAGAACCGTTTTGGAAGAAAGACGGAACAGATGCCTGTACCAGAGCAGCTGGCATTTACAGATGTAGATGGGGAACTGGTACTGTTTAATGAAGCAGAGGTTCTTGCTGCTCTGGATGAAAGGGAAAAAGAAACCACTGTAAAAAAACGTCCAGTAAAGAAAAAAGGAAAACGAGAAGAAGACCTTTCCGGGATACCGGTGGTAAAAGTAGAACACTATCTGACAGAGAAAGAACTGGAGGATCTATTTGGAAAGGCGGGCTGGAAACAGCTGCCTGATGAGATATACAAACGGTACCGTTTTATCCCTGCAAAAGTAGAAGTAGAGGAACATCATGTTGGAGTTTATGCCAGCAAAGAGGGAGATACGATGAAAAAAGCCCCACATCCAGCCTGTCTGCTGAGAGGAAGTCTTGTATCCCCATCTCTTGAGGCGGCCGTACTCAACGGAAAATACATCAACGCAGTTCCATTTGCCCGTCTGGAAAAAGAGTTCGGGCGATATGGACTTGCCATCACCCGTCAGAACATGGCGAACTGGACAATCGAATGTGCAGACCGGTATCTTGCCGTATTTTATGATTATCTTCATAAGTATATCTACAAGAGTCCTGTTATCCATGCAGATGAGACTCATGTTCTGGTAAGAAAAGATGGAAGGGAAGCCGGGAGCAAGAGTTATATGTGGGTCTACCGAACGGGAGAGAAAGAAAAAAAGGCAGTGATCCTTTATGAATACCAGAAGACGCGAAAAGCAGACCATCCGGAAAGATTCTTAAAAGATTATAAAGGGATCTGTGTAACAGATGGCTATCAGGTATATCACAAACTGGGAGAAGAAAAAGAGGGTCTGACGATAGCCGGATGCTGGGCACATGCAAGACGAAGATATGACGAAGCTGTAAAAGCCCTTCCGTCAAAGAGTCGAAAAAGCAGTATTGCATGGCAGGCACTGGAACAGATTCAGATGATATACCATGTAGATAATACATTAAAGGAGTTAAAACCTGAAGAACGAAAAAAACGCCGACAGAGTAGTGTGAAACCACTGGTGGAGGCCTATTTTGCGTGGGTAAAAGAGAAAAAAGCAGATGGAAGGATCTCAGAAAAGAGCAAGGCAGGAAGAGGATTGAGTTATTCAATCAATCAGGAAAAATATTTAAAAGTATTTCTGGAAGATGGAAATGTGCCGATGGACAATAATGCGGCGGAAAGAGCAATCAAGAATTTCTGCATCGGCCGGAAAAACTGGCTGATTATAGATACGATACGGGGAGCACAGTCCAGTGCCATCATTTATAGTATTGCAGAAACAGCAAAGGCAAACAACCTGAAACCATATGAGTATTTTGAATATTTACTGGAAGAAATATCACAGCACATGGAAGATACAGACTTGAGCTTCTGTGAAAATCTGTTACCGTGGTCAACAAGTCTTCCTGAAAAGTGCAGAAAGCCAGAGAAAAAATAAGACCGCCAAAAGGCGGTCAAAATTTAGTCAAGGTACTCGCTATCTGCCACTTACGCTTGTGCAAGTTATGTTATATCTCATATGCGTTAAATAAAAAATATGGATAACAATGATGCACTTATTGCTGCATATGATTACAAAAAATAACGAAAAGCTGGTTTTATAAAAAGCAAGGAAAAACAATAGCAAATATTTTCATAAAAATGAATAATAAATAGAAAGCTGAGGCGAATATATGGAGAATTTATACTCGGTTCGAATTATAAGAAGGGAGAATCAAGTTGTTTCGGGGGTATATATTAAGGAATTTTGGATGTTCTGTGGAGTATATGTTAATGAGTTTATCATGAAGTCTCCACGCCCATGTGGTGCATAGCTCCTATGGACGTGGTATCCAAACCGGAGCATAGCTCCGGAAATACCATATCCGAAAGGTGTCACCGATGTTTGTAAAGTTCTTACCGACGTACCACTTTCGTCTTTCGAACGTAGAGAGCAAATGAGCCCGCGCTGGCTGTACGAGTAAAGGGCTGTTCACAAAGCCCCCTATCCGTTGGCAGATGAAACCTCGGGAATACTTAAGTCCGGATCTTTTCTACCTGTCTGACAGGGCGTGTCCAGATAACGCAAGTCTATCATAAATGTCTAATTCTTCTTATTTACATTTCGCTGTCTCTGCCGGTCTGGAAATACCGCCGGGTTTAAGTCTTTAAATCCGATGACATCCGGGGAGGCCAGGAAATGGTAATCCTCGCAGGCTGCCCATGCGTCCGGGAATGCTTTCCGGAGGATATTCGCTGCTCCATTACAGTCGGCATTAATACAGTAGCCGTCTTTACACAGGTACAGCCCACGCTCAACACGCCTTCCGGAGAAAACAGGATGTCCTTTTACTTTTCCATACACTGGGATAAAGTCACCAGCGGTACAGTCTGCTTTTGATGTATAACTCTCTTCCTGCCAGACCACATCGATTCCGGCAACCATGGCTTTATAGGAGAGCATCCATCGCAGCTTGTCATGTGGGATGAAGACAAATTTCTGGTTACTCTTCTTACTCATGGAAGCTCGCTGTTTCCAGAGGCGGTTTGTACCCACAACAAGAACACCGATCCGGTGGTCGATACAATACTGTATGATCGCTGCACTGAGTTTGTGCATCTGGTCTTTGATAAAACAGTCATGTTTTAAAGACAGATTGTTTAAGAATGCAGACGTTGCATGACTATAAGTTTTTCCTCTGGTGAGGATGGAGACTGCGGACGCCTTTTGTTTGGCAAAGAACTGGTTAGCTGACAGGATCGCACCGCCTTTGTATACAACAGACGAACCGTCTGTGCATACGATAGCTGCGATGTTATCTGTGCCAAGATCCACTCCTGCCATGTTTGGCATATCCGGGTAACAGGGAGGTGCGGCATCTTCAATAACAAACGTCATGATATATTTTCCATAGTAAGGCTTAAATACGACTTCTCTAAGGTCCGCCGTATCTTTGAGATAGGAAAGAGGGATCCGATTCTCCGTCATATTTGGTAACTTCAACAGACAGCCTTTTCCATCTTCTGATGGATAGAGAACTGCATCCTGATTAGTCACCTTAAACGTCCTTTTATCCAGACGGCAGTATTTTGGCATCCGTGGTCGCCCTGTAAAAGAAGAAGGATCTTTCTTATATGTCTTTAATGCAGAAAGCCATGCTTTAAAATCGACCGTTGCCTGCCGCACGATACTCTGCGCCGTCTGCATCGGTAGCCCGGCAAAGAAATCGGGATTCTTGTTTGCACGAAGGGTCCTGTCTAATGCCTTGTAAGAAAAGACGCGGCGGCAGGTGAAATCTTTATAGGTCTCTTTTGCACACTGGATCTCTGCAAAGACAGACTTCTCCAGATCAGTACGTTCTTCTTTATTCCATCCGGTAAATACCTGACGGATGCGGAAAAGGGCAGCGTTATACAACAGCTTTGCAAGTCGGGAATTCCGGTCTGCAAAGGCGAAGATCTGTTTGAAATTGTCTTCAGATAAGATCATTGGAACTGCCTTTTTCATAATGGATGTACCTCTTTAAAATGATTTGTTTATATGATGTAATTATACTATAATAAAGAATGGATGTACAGAGAGGAAGGAAAGAATATGTATAAGAAACGATCTGGACAGACGTATTACACAAACCGCCATAGCTGCTTCCTGTTACAGTATCATATCGTACTGGTGACAAAGTATCGCCGTCCTGTTCTGACTGGTCCTGTGAAAGATCTGGTATATCAGGTGATACAGGATATCTTTGACGAGAAGAAACTGGTGATCTTAGAGATGAATGAAGAAGCTGACCATATCCATATCTTGTTTGAAGCGGATCCCTTTACGGCCCCAGGAACACTGGTGAATATCATCAAGACAAAGACAAGCCGTTATGCCAGAAAAGAATATGGTGAGACATTACTTAAGGAATACTACTGGAAACCATTGTTTTGGAGTGACAGTTACTTTGTAACAACAGTAAGTGAGAATAGTTTACAGATGGTACAGGAATATATCAAAAACCAGTAGGTTGTGTGGCATTCACCCACGCCCATGCGGTGCGTAGCTCCTATGGACGTGGTACTCTGCCTAAAACTGATAGAATTTGTGATTCTTTAAAAGTAGCGAGGGTGTTCAAAGATGAGAGAGTAATGATAGCAGCACATGAGTTGTCTGTTGAAAATGAGGAATTTACTATGGGAAATGTATTAGCAGGACTCATTGGTTTAAGCAAAAAAAAGTTATGGTTAGATGGAGAAATATATATACAGAAAACACTAGATCGAGAAGCTTACAATAAATATAGTGCTTTTATTTATTATGCATTAGCACATTACTATGAGAAGCAGAGAAAAAATAAAAAAGAGGCATGGAGATTATACCAGAATATGCAGAAAGTGGATTCTAATAATTATCGTATGCTTTTTAAGTATGCAGCGTATGCGTTCTATAAAAATAAATATGCAACACATGAGCTTCATAAAAATAGTTATATAAACTCTTGGATATTATTTTTTGAACTTTATAATTTAATAGAAAGACAAGTGGATAGGGGGTGGATTCAACCTTTGGAATTGGAGTATTATTATAAATGTGCAAGAATATTGAGTGACATTCCAGAGGATAAGGCTGTAAGAATGGGAATACAGCCTATTAAAGCAGAAGACATAAAAAGAATAGAGGTAAATAATTTTCAAAAAAGTAATTTTATGAACAAAATTCTTTTTAATGACAATTTACGGGAAGTATATAAAAAGTATTTTAGAGATAAAATGGAGAGTTATAGATTGGATAATATCGTAGAACAATATTAATTTTACAGGGGAAAAGGCAGGTTCAACAGAAAATCCTTTCATAAAACTCAGCCGACAAGGAAGAATAAATCAATTACCCACCGCTTAGAAAGGCAGAGAGAATAATTTTATTCCTCTGCCTTTTTTGGAATATTTATAACGTACTGCCTTTTATGAACTTTTATTTATCTTTTAATCTGGTATCTAAAAATAAATATTATTTATTAAATAAAGTATTGACTCCTACATATGTAGGATATATAATGAAATAAAAGTCATATATGTGTAGGAGGAATTTTATGGATTATAGAAAAATTAAACAGGCAGAGTTAGAAGGATTAACACGAAAAGAAGGTGAAGATTTATTACTTGTTGCAGGTTACATTGAAGATGATGATTACTCAGATAGAGATGAGTACGAAATGGGTGAATACTATCATTATGACCAGTATTATACCTTATATGATGAAGATGAAAATGAATTAGATAAGGTATCATTTGTAACGATCTATCAAAAATCAGAAGAATGTATGGAAGATGATACTTTCATTCGAACATATTGGAATTGTTTATATGTTGAATAGTGGAGGCAATGATGGGGATTTCCGTTGATAAATTAAAAGAACTTAGAAAAGCAAAAGGATTTAGTCAGGAAGAGTTATCTAAATCTTCAGGCATACCAGTGAAAACAATACAAAGTTGGGAACAAGGGGTGAGAATGCCCCGTGATATTTATGTTATTGAAAGACTTTGTAATGCATTGGAAATCTCAATAGATGATTTATTGCATGATGAATTGACTCATGCAGAGGCTATGAAAAATTCAGAGATTGGCGATTATGAAGAAGTACGGATAAACACTTTAATCCAATATATTTACAATGAACAGGGATTAACAGGTATTCTAAAAGTGATAGATAGATTTATCTATGAAGTTGGTCGTACTCGTGCAATTGAGATAATAGAGGGGGTAAAGAATGAAAGCGATTAGAATTAAATTTTTTCAGGGAACGGCTTCGTTTAAAGAACCACTATGGAATGGCACACTTTTACCAACTCGTCCACTTCCACCATATTCCACTGTCATAGGAATGATTCACACTCTTTGCCAATGGGAAGAGCTGCATAGGATTAAATTATCATTAACTTGTACTAATGAACATTTAGGAAGTCCACAGAGCACATTTAATAAGGGATATATCGGTGGAGTAACTTTTGGAACAATAAATGACGAAGCAAAAGCACGATGGTCTACGATTGTAGAGGGAGCTTTCGATGATTATATAGGATTTACTAGCAGATTATATATAACGGAGTTATTAGTTGACAGGTGTTATACTTTGCATATTTGTGTAGAGGATGAGAATGAGTTTAATCAAATATTCAAGGCATTCAATTATCCTCCTGTGTATCCTTCACTCGGACGCTGGGAAGACTCTATAAGGATAGATGATGTAAAAATTGTAGAAGTAAAAGAAGAACTGACACATGGAAAATTGAACTGTTATACTTGGTTGCCAGTGAAAGATAACTCAGTTGAAAGAATTGGAAGTGTATGGAAAATACCAACATATTATAAGATAGTAAGGGATAAAAGGCGATTTGAGTATATTAAATGCTATTTGGGAGAGAGAGGAGCTTTAGCTTTATATAGATTAGACGAAGATAATGAACAGCTTATTTTAATTTAAAGAAAAACAACGCATCATTTAATGAAAAGGAGAAATTATCATGTTAGGAATTTTAAGAAAAGAATTAGTAGGAAATATAGTATCATTTTATGAATTAGACGAAATCATGATAAAGCACGGATATCAGTCTGAACTGGCTTGGATAAATGATGAGGGTTTATGGGATGATATTTTAAAAGACAAAAACATCTGTTATAAAATCCCTGATTCTGACGAACATTTTGTAATTTCTTTTGAAATTGAAAGCGAGCCTAATTTAGATGAAGAAAATGCAAGTTGTGCACTTATTAATGTTGTTAGCGTAGAAATCCAGTAATTAAATTTCCGCCCCGGAGGTTACGAGGGCAAGGAGAATCAATGAAAGTAATAAAAATCATTTTAACACAAACTACAGCAAACTACAGGCAACCCGAACAGATAAAATTAAGGAGCACATTTCCCCTCCCTCCCGTTTCAACAATATTAGGAGGGATTCATAAGGCGACAAGATGGGGGAAATACCATCCAATCCACATTGGTATAAAGGGGGAATATGGAGTCCTTTCACGGCGAACATATACAAATCAGTATGTTTATGACCGTATACAATATGATAGAGGTTATTTTGTGCGTTTTGCCGCTCCGAACGCCTTTTCAAATGCTTATATTCAAATTGCGAAGCCTTTAATGGGTGGTGCGCTTGGAAAACGTAAATTAAGAACTGGAGAAGGTTTCGTAGTTTTAGAGAAAGAAATGTTAGATAATTTTTTTAGCATGAAAGACGAGCTAGAAAAAATAAACAATGAATTGAAAGAGCTGAAAACTGCTCGTATAAAAGAAACAAAAGGACTAACGAGAGAAGAAAAAAGGCTTGCTCGAAAGCCTTACGATGAAAAGATGGAAAATTTAACTGTTCGAAAAGATGAGTTGAATTTTGAGTTAAGTCATTATCAGAGTTTTGAAAAAATTCCTATGATGGTGGATTTGCTAAACGATATTAAACTAACATTGCATTTAGTAGCAAGCAACCCGGACGATTATCGAGACATCTTAGAGTGTATATATGATATAAAATCATTTGGACGCTCAGAAGATTTTATAAATGTCGAAACTATTGAGGAGCTTGATTATTCCATTGCGGAAAGCGGAACAATCAAAGAATCTATTTACATACCTAAGAGCGAATGTAAGTTCTTTGAACGAGAAGGCGGCAAAAAAATGGGAGGTACTGTATACTATCTAAACGAACAATATCATATAAACAAAAAAGGACAACGTATTTTTAACAAAATACCGTGCTTATATACAAGTAATGTAAATTTGAAAGAGCAGGGTGAGCGCACATTTGTCGATGAAACAGGGGAGCTTTTTGTCTTGACTAATTGATGTTAAAAGTATCGCTAAAGTAAAATACATGAAACTAAAGAATCTGTCTATCCATTGTGCCGCAGCCTATGTAATCGGGCGCGGGGGATGGGGCTTTCAGAAAAACCGCTGGAGAGCCGTCTTTACCCACGCAAAAAAGGCAGGTCCTTCCTACTTCCAGAAGAATCTGCCTGTATGGGATAAATGGAAACAATTTGATGCCAATGTACATAACTATAACGAAAACTATTCCTTGTAGAAAGAATTCTATTCTATGCGATAAAATTTTGTAACTGTTCACTTAATATATGTCACTGAAAACATGGAGCCTGTAGTACCGCTCTCTCGTTTCCCCCAAGGTTAGGGGACTGGCGGGAAACGGATGGATGCGGCAGACCCCAACAGGAGGAAGCAGATGCTGCAGAGCCGGAAAGTTTGACCCATGCCGAAACAGGTACACCTGTTAAAGTTGATGATAGCTGGTCTGGACCCATAGACACGAGCTAAATCCTGTAAACCCCGTAGATTGTAAAGCCGGGGGTTCTCACTGAAAAAAAAGATTGTCCTGCAATTTTCTTTTCAGACCGAATCCATGTCGTAACTATCGCAGATAGTTACGGCATGGTAGTTCAAAGATGGAGATTATGACGAATTTTAGGATAATAAGCAGAGAATTTCGGTAATATAGAGGAGCAAGTATGTATATTTTAATAATGCATATTTGCTCCTTTACAATATCACAAAACAGTTTCTACAGAAAAATCGTTTCATTACCTTTCCTGCTATAATGGATATATCTAAAACATATGAGGAATAGAAATAGGAGGAAGTTATCGTGATACATGAACAAGAATTTATTGAACTGAAGAAAAAGGAACGAGAAGGAATTGTTGCTAGAGACTTGCTAGACAGTCTGAAAATTCGTGGAAAAAAACTGAGAAAAGCAAAGCGAAAAGAACCTGAAATTCAGAAAATGTTACAGGAAAAATTAAAACAGGATACCATATACCAGTCCTATATGAATGGGACATGTATGGAGAATGCGAAATTTAGAAGGCAGTATGATGTCTATGTACAAAAAATAGAGGAAGAAAAACAAAGAGAAGCTAAAAAAGAGGAAATGAGGGAAGAATGGAAAAAGTGGAAAAACAGTGATGAATTAAAAGAAGTTTACCAAGAAGTTCTTCTTGATATGATTGATGAAATCGTTTCTTGTGCAGAAAAAGCATTAAGGAATGAAAAAATTATCTATAAAAAAACAGAAAATTTTGAGTATTTTGAGGACATAGAAGAGGAACCTTTAGATGAAAACAATTTAGAAGATTTTCTTCGTAATTTTTATTCTGACTGGATTAGATTATCGAATTTTCTTATGTTAGAAGATTTCTGTGGTGATGAGTATAGTTATGAGACAGTTAACCGTATGCTCAGTAAATCTTCTAAACTCTCCGATTTAAATGAAACATTAGATATTTATGATGAACTTTTTGACGATTTGCCTTTAGATGATGTGCCGGAAGATATTTTTGAAGAAGTAGAAAAAAGGCTTTCTATTACAAAAGTTGTGTCTTTACTGAATGAAAATCCAGAATATGTGGATATTGCAGAAAAAGCAAAGGAAATTCAGAAGAGAGTGATCGAGATGGAGGAAAGAAAAAAATATTTAAAAGAAGAGGTATTTCGTTCTATACCGAAAGATATTACAGAATTGTATCCTCTCGCCCGAATGATGAAAAGACATTTTATCTTGCATATTGGCCCCACAAATTCAGGCAAGACTCATAATGCATTAAAGGCATTGAAAAATGCGAATTCTGGAGTTTATCTTGCACCTTTACGTCTTATGGCGTATGAGACTTATGAGACAATGAATGAAAATGGGATTTTATGCAGTATGTTAACCGGAGAAGAAAAAATCTCTGTACAAGAAGCAAAAATAGTGTCAATGACGATCGAATTACTGAATCTTGATAAGCAATTTAATGTAGCGGTCATTGATGAAGCACAAATGCTATCTGATACCCGTAGAGGTGGAGCATGGACAAATGCTATCTTGGGGCTTGCTGCTAAAGAAATTCATATATGTATGGCTCCAGAGGCAGAAAAACTGACCTGTACTCTGATTGAGATGTGCGCAAACGATACTTATGAGATACATCATTATAAGAGGAAGACTCCTCTTGTCTGTGATGAAGAGATATTTCACTTTCCGGAAAGTGTGAGAAAAAATGATGCTCTTATTGTTTTTTCTAAAGCGAAAGTAATTGCTTGTGCCGCAGAATTGCAAAAGAAAGGTATTAAGTGTAGCGTTATTTATGGAAGCCTTCCTTACGAGACTAGACATAATGAAGTTAAAAAATTTGTAAATGGAGAGACGGATATTGTTGTAAGTACAGATGCTATTGGCATGGGAATGAATATCCCTGTTGAACGGATTGTATTTCTTGAAAATAATAAGTACGATGGTGTCGTTCGTCGCCCATTGTTTCCAGCAGAAGTCAAACAGATTGCTGGCCGTGCAGGAAGATTTGGGCGGTATGAAAAAGGATACTACAATGCAGAATTTGGCAGCTTCAGAGTAAGAGAAAAAATGGAAAGAGAAGTCCTGGCATTAAAACAGGCTTCTATTGACTTTCCAACAAGGCTTTTATCGGTGAAAGGAAGACTTACTGAGATCATAAACGAATGGAAAAATATCAAATTATCTGAAATATTCTGGAAACAGAATCTAAATACAATGTGGAGTTTGGCTAAATATTGTGAAAACTTTACTGACGACAAAAAACTTGTTTATCGTCTTGCAACAACACCTGTTGATGATAAAAATGATAATCTGATAAGTCTGTTTCAGTGTATGGCTCGTGATATTTTGACAGGAAAGAAATTGCAGTTATCGAAATATGTGGAACATGGGAAGTGGTTATATGTAGATGAGGATTCTAAGATAGATATACTGGAGTATAATTATAAAATTTATGATCTTTTATATAATATTTTCCGGAAATTTTCAGATGGAAAAGAGCTGCCAGAGATTACAAAAAGAAAAAAAGATATTTCGGCAAAGATTTCTAAGATACTTGCTGCACAAGCATTAAATCCGAAGAAATGCAAATATTGCGGAAGAGAATTAAAATGGAATTATCCGTACAGCATGTGTCAAAAATGTCATGATAGCCGATATCGTCCATGTTTATATGAGAGTTTTTGTGGGGATTTTGAGGATGATTATTGGAATTAAAAATAACTTCTACAGAAAAATCGTTTCATCTCTAAATATGGCATACTATAGATAAGAAAAAGAAAGGAGATATTTTATGGGAGGATAAGATAAAGTGGATGGGGAAGATGATATAAATATAACTAAGAAAAGGAGAATAACATGCAGAATTTTGAATTTAGAAAACATATGGTAGTAGAAACAAATTTTAAAGATAATGGGGGTAAAAAAGAGGGAGAATCAAGCATTGATTTTTCCGGTGATGTAGCTGTTCCAAAAGGGGAAAATAATAAAATCGTTATTTTTAGACAGGAATTTAAACTCGGAAAGCCAGGAGAAAGTGTATATATGTGCTTAAAAACACACACAGTCTTTGAATATACTGGCAATAAGACAGAGGCAGACTTAGTAAAAGCGCAGGAGGAATGTTATCCGGTAGCTGTAAGAAAATTATATGAAACAATCAAAAATGTTACAGAAGCATATGGAATGCCGATTATTCCCCTTCCTCAACATCAGTAGGCAGAGGAGGAATTATCTAAAATTCACTAAGCGTCAGTGGTGGGCGGAGAGAGATTGGTATCCCCCACTGACAAGAGACTTAAGCAACAGTCGGATTTTCCCGATATTCAGGCTCCGTTAAACTTACCGACTGTGGATTAAAACAATTAGAGAAAGATGGGGAACGTTACCAGGTAAGCATTCCTTTTGATAAATCATTTTCTGACTACCATGATGTCATGTATGAGACAATCAAAACGATTGCTAGGGCGGAAAAGAAAACAGCAGAACAAATATCTTTTTATTTAGACAATCTTGCATTAGGAGAATATATTGAAAAATATCTTCCAGACGCAGATGTAAAAGAAGCAAAAGAAATATATAAGGAATTTGAAAGAAAAGGAGAAAAATAATGGATAAATTTGATCAGATTATTGATGATTACAAAAAGAAAAAACTCGGAGTGGATGAAGCTGTAGAAAAACTGTGTGCATTAGACAGAGAGAATATATCTGACGTGGAATATACGGATGGAGAGGCTAAAGAAGCTAGAAAAAGTGCTATCGAGATGATTGAGGAAATCGAGGATGAGGCTTTGCTTGAGCTTATGTACAAGTATATGAAAAGGGTGATTGATGAAGAAAAGGAGAAAAAGAATGGATAGCAAGGGGCAGATTGTGAAGGATTACAAAGAAAGAAAAATAGAAGTATCCGAAGCAGTGGACAGATTAAGAACGTTGGACAAGGAAAATCCTCCTCATATTGATGAAAATCTCTCTATGGAAGAAAAGAAAAATGAAATCACGGAAATCCTTGAGAGACTAGGAGATGAAGATATTCTGGATATAATGTGTGCTTATGCGGAGCGATTACTAGAAGAAGAACAACTGGATAACAATTAACAAATAATTGTTACAGGACCCATGCCAAAAGGTGTGGGTCCTTTTCTTGTATCTTCTGCTTTTTTTGCTAATCTATCATACTAATAATGCGAGGCAATCGCGGCATAATTTCTAATCTTTTGTATCTGTTTTCTTGCTCCTGCAGAAACATACTGTGGGAGCGGGAGATAGATAAAGATAAAAGGAAAATGCCAATCTGTCATACTATATAGGAAAGGAAGACAGGCTTTATAAAAAAGCAAGAATTCCCTACTCTTTAGGCTGTGGGATGAATTGTAGAATTCGTAACGTCAGTGGTGGCGGAGAAATAATATCCCCACTGACATGAAGGGAAACACTGCTGGAAGAAGCATTGGCATTCAGCCTCCACATAAAGATACCGGCTGTGGATTAAAATCTACAAGACCTAAGACGGTGGAGATACAGGATGTTGAGCAGGGAGAAAAAGAAAAAATACTAATCTATCATACTACATATAGAGAATAAATCAGAAAGGTTGTGAGCGTTATGAATAAGACAAGAGATAAACCTAATTTATGATTATACGAAATACAAAAGAGAAGGGAGAAATCTGAGGTGATTAAAAAAATAGAATAAGGAGAGGTTTAAAAGGGAAAAAAGAAAGGAGGCGTACCTCACTGTATAACAGTCCCTACGCTATAGTACAAAAAAAGTATGAGAATAAGTAAAACCATGAAAAGAATGGCATCTGCATCTTTAAGTGCAGCTATGATGATGACAGCTGCAGCACCTGTTGTTACATCTTTACCGGTAATGGCCGCATCCAGTGCAAACACAAATAATAACACAGCAGATACTAAAGATTTAGCACACGCTGATGTTATTGATATGTCTAAGACAGGTAGTATCACTGTTCATAAATACGATATCACATCTGCTGAAGCAGCTGGTGCATATACGATGGGGCAGTATAAAGCAACCGGTCAGACAGATATGAGAGTTGAAAATGCATTATCTAAATATGCGATTCAGGGAGTACAGTTCACATATTTAAGACTCGGTAATGTCGAACAGTATAGCAATACAACAGCAGATGGCAGCCAGTTAAAGGTTGTGTATGAAATTCCGACTGCATTAGCAGACATTTTAAAATTATCCGAAGCCGATGCGACAGTAATGACTGGTGATGGAATTTCTACTCCATGTACCAATACAGGGGTATTACATTATACAAGTACTCAGATCAATGATGCTTTGGATGCAATCTTAAAAGCAGATGATGTTGCAGCAAAAAATGCTTTAGAGTCTTATCTGCTCGATTATGCTACACAGAGTACAGATGGTGACGATAAACAGGCAGCCGATACCGGAGTGCTTGAGACGGATGCTAATGGTATTGCAAGTAAAGATAAGCTTGCATTAGGATTATATTTAATGGTTGAGACAAAGGTGCCTGAGCAGGTAACAAGTACTGTAAATCCATTCTTTGTCAGCCTTCCATTTACAAATACAACAGCAGATGATAACGCAGAGACAGACCATGCTGCAGATGGTGTTACTGATAAAATTGGTGGAGAAAAATGGGTATATGACTACGTGGCATATCCTAAGAATCAGACTGGAAACCCAACAATCGACAAAGCAGTAAGAAATGCTTATTCCTCTGATTCCGCTCATAAGAATGATAAAGTAACCACTACAGAAGGAACAAATTATTCCGGAACAAATGATTCCACTTCTTTGATCGTTTACAATAAAGATACTGCTTCTGATAATAAAGCAGATACTTCTGATACTGCATATATTGCAAACCGTGGTGGTTATACAGGAGAAGGTAATAATGTAGCAGGTAAGGATGGTAAAGGATACAGTAACGATTACAAGTATGATGATACAACAACGGCTTCCGAAGGAGACCTTCTTGATTATCGTATCGTATCTAAACTTCCTCATATTACATCAAAAGCTACTTATTTGAGCCAGTACACATTTACTGATGCATTAAGCACTGGTATTACATACAACCAGGAAAGTTTTAAAATCGCTTTTTATGACAATAAAGCAGATGCAGAAGCAAACAATACAAATGCTGCAAAGGAAATCTGGGATCTTAAGGATAATAAACACCAGGCTGCATTTGCAACAGTTTCTGTAGATGATGGAGATGGTTCTGAGAAAGTAACTGCAAATAAGGCAACTGTTAAGCTGACAGAAAAAGGCCTTAATCAGATCAATGGTGTAAATATAAAGGGTGCAGGAAATCCATATGAAGCAGGCGATGCAAAAGCTGGATACTCTGATTACTACATGGTTCTTTATTACACAGCTACTGTAAATTCTGATGCAACTGTTACTTTAGGAGATAAGGGTAATGTCAATGATGTATCCCTTGTATGGTCCAGAACAAACAATAAGTACAGCAACAGCTTACAGGACAGAAACTACGTATATTCTTACGGAATTGATTTAACAAAGACATTTAGCGACAACAAAGGTGATGCTACAAAGGTTCAGTTTAAACTGTACAATAAGACAGATGCATATTATGTAATCGCTAAAAAGGGTGAGGACGGTTTATATTATGTAACCGGAAAGACAACGGACAAGGCACAGGGTACAACATTTACCCCTGCAGCAACTGGAAGACTTTATATTAAAGGTCTCGAAGGGGATAAATATCAGCTGACTGAGGTTGCAACAGATGATGGCTACTCACTGTTAAAGGATCAGGGAATTATTGATGTTCATGAGACAAAACGTGACCTTAAAGCTTCTGTTGCAGGTACAACCGGCCTTGAACCTGCTGTAGCAGATGCCATTATTAAAAATTATGGAACAGGTATCAAAAATGAAGACGGACAGCTTGTAAATGCAGCTTCTACAGATATCGGAGGTAAAGCCGTTGCTGGTCCTGCAAATGAAACAGCAAATGGACGCACCATCGGTAAGACAGATATGTATGAAGGCGATATTCAGGCAGCAACAGCAACAATGGACGGTAAACCTTGTACAATGTTAACATCTTCTACAGGAGATACATCATCTCCAAATGCCGAGATTAAGATGGCAATCCAGAATGACAAGAGTCCAAGAATCCCATTAACTGGTGGACAGGGCATGGTAGTTATGCTTGTAGCAGGTGTCGGCCTTGTAGTTGGCGGAACATATATTGCTAAAAAGAAAAAAGAAGATTCAGTAGCCTGCTAGTTTGGTGCATTAAGTGAAACTTAACGGGGAAGGGAAATGATTCCCTTCCCTATTTTTTTATAAAAAAGCAAGAAATCCCCCCTGCTTCTTTAAGCTATGGGATGAATTGTAGGATACATGCAACATCAGTGGTGAGCGGAAAAAACGGTATCCTCCACTGACATGAAGTGAAGCACTGCCGGGAAAAGCATCGGCATTCAGCCTCTGCATAAAGGATACCGGCTGGGGATTAAAATAAAAAGGAGAAAACATTATGAAACTTACACTTTTTGGTATATTTTATCTTCTTCTCTACCTGTATTATATTCCAACTTATTGGAGGATTTTTAATAAACTTGGAAGAAAAGGATGGGAAGGCATCATTCCTTTTTATAACCATTACATTTTCTTTAAAGAAATGTGGGAAAGCCGTTTTTTCTGGATTGATATTTTTTCTGTAATTTTCAGTGCCATATTTGCCACGGCTTATTCTTTTACAGATTTTGCTGGATATAATCTTGGGGTATTACTTTTCGATACGATTCATTTAATCATTCAGTTTATGATTTGTGCAAGGATTGCAAGAACTTTTGGAAAAGGAACTTTTTTTGGTGTTGCATTATGTTTCTTTCCGTTTGTATGCTATCCGATCCTTGCATTTGGAAAAGCAATGCCAATAAAAACAGACTCGGAGATGTATCGTTAAGAAAGAATTACCTCACGGAAGGGAGGACCGTTTAGAAACGGTGGCGAATTTTTCTCTAGGCTATGGGTTTAGGATGTCTTTCGCCTAAATTTTGATGAAAAGAAAGATAATTCAATTTATTATTATTTTTACTGGAATCTGTTTGATAGCATATCCATGGATATCAAATTATATTTATGAACATGCTGCACAGTCTACAATAAGTACCTATGATGAGAAAATAAAAGAAACAAGTAAAGATGATCTAAAAAAAATGTTAGAAGAGGCAAGAGCTTATAATGAAAAACTTCGAAAAGCGAAAGTAGTCCTTACTGACCCTTTCTCTGGAGATGCAACAGAAGGGATTAGCGAAGAAGAATATTACCATGCACTTGCTGTTGATAATACTGGAGTTATGTGCACATTAGAAATCCCGGTAATCGGTGTTGACCTTCCGGTCTATCATGGAACATCGGATGAAGTATTAGAGAAAGGTATTGGGCATTTAGAAGGTACGTCACTTCCTGTTGGAGGGAAAGGTACTCATGCAGTAATTACGGGACATACAGGAATCAATAAAGCAAAGATGTTTACTGACCTGACTGAATTAAAAAAGGGAAACCAGTTTTATATCCATGTATTGGGAAAAGTCCTTGCTTATGAAGTAGATGATATTAATGTTGTATTGCCAGAAGATACACGAAAGTTGTCAATCGTAGATGGAAAGGATTATGTAACGCTCATAACATGTACTCCGTATGGAGAGAACACACACAGGCTTTTAGTTCGGGGAAAACGTACAAAATATGTACCTCAAAAACGGGAAAACGAAAAGAAAAAGAAGAAAATTGGAAATTCTCAGTGGATGCGTAACTATCGTAAGGGAATCATCATTGGTCTTATTGTTTCAGGTATCTTTTTATTATTATTCAAAATCTTTCAGAAAATAAGATCAAAAAAGAAAAACAGGGGGTAATTTTAATGAAAAGAGTAGGAAAGATTCTTGCGTTTGGCATGATTTTCTTTGGGTTAGCACTTTTCCTTTACCCTACAATCCAGACGCAAGAAATCAACATAAAAAGCAGCCCGTATATAAAAGAAGTAGATAAAAGTTACAAAAAGAACAAAAAAAGCGGCACAAGACCAGAAACAGACCTTTTTTACCGTCAGATGAAAGCATATAATAAACGAATTTATAAAGATGGACAAAAAGGAATCATAGATATTTTTTCCTACACTGAGTTCCCTTCTATTGATTTGAGTGAATTTAAGGAAGACAGATGTGGTTATATCCAAATACCGGCAATGGATGTAAAGCTGCCTCTGTATGTAAAAGCAACAGAAGAGAATATGACAAAAGGTGCAACAGTATTAGGGAATACCTCCTTGCCGATTGGCGGTAAGAATACAAACTGTGTTATAGCGGGACACAGAGGTTATCATGGAGCCCCTTATTTTAGGGAAATAGAAAGGTTAAATCCCGGAGACAAAGTGTATATTAAAAATCCATGGGAAAAGCTTGCTTACCGGGTGGAAAGTATAAAGATTATTTATCCTGATGAATGCGATCAGATAAAGATTCAGAAAGGAAAAGATATGGTAACGCTTGTTACCTGTCACCCATATAAGAGTCACGGAAGATACCGCTACCTTGTTTATTGTGTAAGAGATAACGGAAAGAAAAAGGAGAAAAAAGGAAAAGAAGTGGATGCCACAGCGGGAATTACTTTTGAATCGTCAGAAAATGAGATAAAAAAGGATGACCTCATCCAAAAAATACTGGCAGTTATTGTTCTGATATGTATGTTTTCATTGATAAAGCCCATTATAAAAAGAAAGATAGAAGCGAAGTCTTAATGGCTTCGCTTTTGTTGTTTCCTCCTATGAACAATCATTATATATATGGAAACAATTTATTGACGAAAAGGAGGATTAAGAGTAATGAGTCATTGTTTCTAAGGAAAAAATATTGTATAATATAGGAGAAAAATTATGACAGAAGTAAACAAAGGACGAGCAAATAAGGAATATAAGGACAGACTATTCCGATTCATATTTGGTGCAGAAGAAAACAGAGAGTATTTATTGTCATTGTGTAATGCTGTAGCTGATACAGATTACACTGATGCAGATGATATTGAGATTACCACATTGAATGATGTGCTTTATGTTAAGATGAAAAATGATATATCGTTTTTATTGGGCAGCCAGATGAATCTCTTTGAGCATCAAAGCTCTTTTAATCCGAATATGCCCCTACGGGGATTGCAGTATTTTGCAGAATTATATGGTACATATATTGAGAAGAATGGCATGAATATCTATGGCAGCTCTTTAAAGAAAATTCCTACACCACGGTATATTGTTTTTTATAATGGAATAAAAGAACAAAAGGATGTAGTTAAACTCAAGTTGTCTACGGCATTTCAAATCCCGGACGATTCAGGAGAATTTGAATGGACAGCAACGATGCTTAATATTAATGCGGGACATAATCGGGATTTGATGACAAAGTGTCAGTCGCTAAATGAATATGCTGAATTTGTTAGTCTTGTACGGGAATATTCTCAACAGATGGAATTAAAAAGAGCAATTGATACTGCGGTAAATGTTGCTTCTAAATGGAAATGTATAGGAAAATTCTTATCACAATTCAAGAGTGAGGTGAATGACATGTTATTAACAGAATTTGATCAAAAATCTTATGAAGAAGATTTAAAAGAAGAAGGTGAAAATCGTATTATCAATCTATATGATAGATTGACAAAAGAAAATCGTTTACAAGATATAAAAAAGTCATTTACGGACAAAACTTTCAGAGAGAAACTTCTAAAAGAATATCACTTATAGAAAGTTTGAAAAATTCCAGAGAAAAATAAAGAAAAATAGCAATGACAAAGCAGAAAAGGTCGGTTTATCCGGCCTTTTTTTGAATGAAAACACTATCTGTTTTATGTAAAAAATGTAATATTCCATCGTGTATATATAATTGATTTCTATATTGCCACACGTTCTGTTGTCTTCATTTTCAAAATTTCATACTACTACCGAATCAAAGAAATGACGGTAAGGAGGTGCAAAAATGTATAGTCATTATTTTGGTTTTATATCAAAGTAGGAGGAATAGTTATGACATTTGCAAAGATTTTGTTAGATACCATGAAAAATGAGCCTAACGAGGCAAATTTCTTTGATTACCTGTTTTACACTAAGCATTATTGTATACTACTTGAGAGCTTAAAGGGCAAGAGTTTTAATGACATTAGCCCAGAAGAACTTAAAAAGCTAGAAATCAGTTTTACAAATGTTTTCTCTTTAGATCAGTTAATAAATTTATTGGTTTCCTTCACAACAAGTATAAAAGCTAGGATTTCAGAAGAGACAATGGAACCAGAATATCTTTTTGATGAATTGATTTATAAAACTTTAAACATTAAAACAGAAAATCCAAAAGTAATCGAAATATTCATTGATTGCTTCTGCAATCTGCAGATTGGGCATTGCATTCGGACTAAAGAGTGCCCATACAAGTGGAAACTTAATCTTAAAGATTTTAACAACTATAGCATTTATTTCAACACACCACATGAATTGGAGGATTTCATTGAGAAGTATGTAAAAATACCATATGTTATTTACAGAAAAAATAAAAGTGGTAATTGGGATGAATACCGTTCGGCAGGGTATTCAATACTTGTTCCAAATGTTTTCAAAAGGCCGAAACATAGAATTTAACAAAAAATCTTTTAGAAAGGAGGACCATCTGAAGATGGTGGCGAATTCCTTCCTGGCTTAAGAACCCAGGGTATCCTTCGCCTAAATTTTGATGATGATTATACAGAAAGGGTCGGAATAACCGGCCTTTTTTTTGATTTCACTTTTAACATAAAATGGAATATTCCATCGCGTATATATAATTGATTCCTATAATTACCGCACGCTCTGTTGTCTCCCTTCTCAAAATTTCATACTACTACCGAATCAAAGAAATGACGGTAAGGAGGTATAAAAATATATAGTCATTATTTTGGTTTTATATCAAAGTAGGAGGAGTTGAGAGATGAACAATATTAAAATGTTCGAAGGACATGAAGTGGAAGTATTTGAACTGAATGGACGGGTGTTATTTAATTCAAAGCACGTTGGAAAATGTTTAGATCTTTCAGAAAGCGCAGTGAGAAATTATCTTGCTCAAATGAATCAGAAGCAGGCAATTATAGTTAAAAACTCAGATGTCCGAGATAAGGACATCCGAAAATTGAATAATGCAGGTGAAAAATTTCTTACCGAATCGGGTGTTTACAAACTTGTTTTTAAGAGCCGTAAGCCATCTGCAGAAAGGTTTTCCGACTGGGTGACAGATGAGGTCCTTCCGTCTATCCGGAAACATGGAGCGTATATGACACAGGAAACTTTGGAGAAAGCCTTAACTTCTCCAGATTTCTTGATTCAGTTAGCGACAAAGTTAAAAGAAGAGCAGGAGGCGAGAAAACAAGCTGAATTCAAGCTAGAGGAACAAGAACCGTTAGTTGCATTTGCAAACAAGGTATCTGATTCCAGTAATCTTATCGATATGGGTAAATTAGCAAAATTGCTAAATGATGAACATATTAAGATTGGAAGGAATAAATTATTCCAGTGGCTCAGAGAACAAAAAATCTTAATGAAAAATAATATCCCGTATCAGAGGTATATTGACTCTGGATATTTCCAAGTCAAAGAGTCAACATTTAAAACACCTTACGGTGAAAAAACTGCTCAGACAACCTATGTTACTGGGAAAGGTCAGATTTACATAATAGAAAAATTAAGGAAATGTTATTCGTAATGAATTAAGAAAAGAGAGTGAAAAAATGTTGAAATATGGTAATGGATATAAAGCAGATAAGGGAAAACAGTTTGTATTACGAACGGTGCCAAAAAAAGGAGAACATACAAGATTATCAGTGTATGAAGAAGGTCATATATTTAAAGAGTATGTACCGTGTCATTATGTGGATGATGGCTTTGTTGTTGAAGAGGATATTCCCGAATGGACAGGACTCAAGGGATACCAAGTCGTGTATTACCAAGGAAATAAAAAAATTCCTGTAGGTAGTGCACAAATATTTCCAATATACAAAGCAGCAGCAAGCTATAAAAAATATTATGAATCATGCTCGTGGTTTAATAATGCATTGTTTATTGAAGATGTTATATATGAAGGAGTCCCATTGAGCAAAAGCAAAGTATATAATGGAAAAGAGGTCATTGACAATGAACATTATTTTGGCCTTGATGCTTGTGAAGTGGGTGATTACTTCACTGAAGATATGGTGGATGGCTTTATGAATGTATTGCCTCCGGTCTGTATGAGAAGTGATTGTTCACAGATTGGAGAGCCTGTATCAGACAAAATGGATAAAGACGGGAAATATAAACCTACATACACAACATTTAAGAAAGTTGATAAAGGTATTTGGGAGTATTGCGGAGATTGTTTCAAAGGAGAAAATGTAATGCCCGATTATACAAGAGCTTAGAAATTGAAACAAGAGTTTTAAGTGAAAGGAGAAAAATATTATGGTACAAACAATTAAAATATCTCGTGAAGAGATGGATTTTATCAATGATTTGCTTAATCTTTCAGGAGATGAAATCTATCAGAAATATGGATACAAGCGAGACGAAACAATTATTCATACTGCCAAGTTCTCAAATGGAATTGAAGCAGATATTAAGTTGGTAATTTGCGAAGAAGAATCTCCATATACGGAAGGTGTGTTACTCCATGATGGATATGAACTTACATGCACTGATCCGGATGATACATACGATGGTGAATGGGATTTTGAAGTCAATGGGGTTAAATACATTGTGCTTGTAGAAGTAGAAAATTAGAGAAATAAAACGAAAATTTTATGGAAAATCGGAGGTAGATAAATAATGGATGAATTAAGAACAACACCACATGATTTTATATGGAGAGTGAAAAATCCTCAAGATTATTGGACAGATACATTAAAAGAAGTAAAGTATGATGTTTATTTAAACGGCAAAAGAAGAGGTGGTTTTATTGGAGTCAATAGAACATTTGACGATGATATGTATTATGTAAATTATTATGATGAAAACAATAATATTGCATATTGTACTGCCTATACAGATACAGAAATTATTTTGAAACGAGTGAACCGAAAGGAGTAATTTATTTAGAAACGGAAAGAAGGAATAAATGTTATGTATACACGATTAAATAATACCATAACAAATGCTATTAAGGATGTAATGAGTAATTCGGTTTGTGATTTTGATAACTGGTGGAAAGATGATTTTGAGACAGAAATATACTTTGAAACAGCAGAAGATTTTAAAAATTTATCTGATACGGATTTAGAAATTGCAAAATATGATTGGATTTCATGGTGTTTAGATGGATTTGTTTCAGAAGTATGTAATCTTCTTGGAATTAAAATGTATAACACACACTCAAAATATAACGAGATTATATTGAAAGAAATCCATGACATTGTAAAAAATACACTATTTGATAGAATTGGCACAATGAAACGATGATTTCTTATTGAGAAAAGGAGAAAATGTAATGCCCGATTATACAAGAGCTTAGAGATTGAAACAAGAGTTTCGTTGAGAAATGGGAGGAAAATATTATGAGCATGAGAAGTAGTTTTATTTATGGATATGGATTTAATAGTGATTGTGATGAAGGAAGATTAATTGATTTTATCAAAGAACATAAAGAAGCTTTTTGCAAATCAGATAGAGAAAAAGAGTTATATAACGATATGTTAAATCATACAAACAGTGAATATAATTTAGAAGATTTCTTTGAGGATTATAGCTGTGATAATACTGGAATGGAAGGAATTGGGGCTGTAATTGCTAATATTATGTCAAGAGAAACAGGCATTAGATTTGCATATTGTCAGCCAGACGGAGATTGTGACACACTTGCATCTGTTGTATTTAAAGAAAAATATCCTTGGATGGTTAATGAAACTGAAAAGGAATTAACAGAAGAGAAACTATCAAATATTTGTAAAAAGTATATGGATGAACTTGGGATAACAGACAATCCAGATTATTTAAACTTGGAGTATTACGGATAATAAGCGGTTGAAATGAGGATTTACAAGGAAGTGAGGTAGATAAAATGAAAAGCTATGAACAGTTAAAAAATATCCAAGAACAACTTACATCATTATCAGATAGTCTTGGAAATATGTATGGTGCAATGAGAAACGAATGTATGAAAGAAATTGTTGACGATAAACAAAAATATGTCACACAGAAAAATGAAATGTATTCTTTGTACGAAAAACTTGAGAATAATGCATCAATGAAAATGACATGGATTAAAAATAAACTTCCTTGGTATATTACAAAATTTTGTAAAATTTCTAGCACAGAAATGGAACTAAGAAGCACAGACATTCTTATTGGTGTAAATATTGGAAAATCAAAGTCAGCTAATTGCTATATTAAAATTACACCAAGAGATATTGGGTGGAAATAAGACTTGAAACGATGATTTCTTATTGAGAAAGAAAGGTATACGTTGATGAGTAAAGAATATTACACTATTATTCGAAAATATTATGGACTTCCTGATTATTTAAATACGGATTTGTCAAAAAAGGAAGATTGCTTTGCTTTTGATACGGAGTATGAAGCAAAACAATGTTTACGAGATATATTTGAAAATGGTGAATGGATGGAAGATATAAGACATGGGAAAGTAAGACATTATGTAGAACGGAAAATATAAAAAAGAGTGACAGAGAACAGAAATTACAAGATATTTGGAGGCGAAATCATGAGTACAAGAGGACGTATAGCGATTAAAGAGAATGGAAAATATACATACATTTATAATCATTGCGATAGTTACATTGATGGATTGGGAATTATTTTATATAAATTTTACAAGGATGTCAATAAAGTAAAAGGATTAATTTCATTAGGCAATACAGCAAATGTTGGTCCTACTGTCGAAGAAGGTGGAAGTAAAACATATAGAGAACATATGAGTAAGCCATTAGAACAAAGAGGAACGGTTGCGGCTTTCAGGGATATTAACAGATGGGAAGATTGTAACGAAATCACAAAATGGGAAGAAGAAAAACCTGTAGAAACAGACCTTCTTTCAGAGGTATTAGGAGAGGCCTTTACTTATATATTCGATGTAGAAGATAATAGGTGGTATTTTGCTTATTGGAATGACGAATATAAATTAAGAGATCTGGAAAAGACATTACATTCAAAAGAATTATTGGAAAATTTATTTAGTGAAATGTATATAGAAAGATATTTGCCAGAATTTTATAATAAATGTTTAAATGCATAAAGGCAATAAAGTGAAGCCCCGCCGGAAGAAACATCAATATACGGTCTCCACATAAGGGGTACCGGCTATGGATTAAAATAAAATGGAGGAAATAATTATGCTAGAATATAGAGAAAGAAATAGAAATAAACATATTATATCCGATAATGAAGTCAATGCTTTTGCATGGGCTGGATATTATGCTAATTGCTCGACTATTTTAGTAAATGGAAAGAGTTACGAAGTTTTTCATGTAACAGACACTGAGATTGAATTTAAAGGTGGAACATATCTTCCTTTTGGTTGTTATGCAATCTTTAAAAATGACGATGAAATAAGATTCTTTGATGATTATAAATTGAGAGAGGTTAGAAAAGAAAACCCATTAGAACATAAATATTATTGTTTTACTAATGAACAGTTTTTAGCAGGAAGTCTTTTTTTATAAATTCAGAGGAGAAAATGTAATGCCCGATGAAAGGAAGGGAAATATGAAATATTTTGACATACATGTAACTTACGATAATGCAAAAGACGGAGCAGGTTATTCTATATTTGTTAAGGCAAATACAAGTAACGAAGATAAAGTATTGCAATATGCTATTGTCAATCATTTATTTGAGGAAGATGGAGATGAAAAGTATGTTGATTATATAGAAGAGATAAACGAAAAAGATTATTGCAATGTAATAGGTGGATGAAACGGTAATCTCTTAGAAAGCGAGAATACATTATGAAAGTATTTTATTTAGCACAAGAAAATTTTGGTTGTGTTGTTTATGCAGATAATGAAAACGATGCATTTGAAAAAAATGAAATGTCAACGAAAAGAATTATTAGAATCTTTAGGAGTATCATTAGATATTACACAATGGGAAATTAAAGAATTTACGCCAGATTTATACGATGGTGTTTTATGTTTTTATTAAGATAAAACGATAATTCTTTAGAAAGTGAGAATTGAAGCAAGAATTTCATAAGAATTGGAGGAAAATAAAATGAGTAATAATAATATTGTATATTTGGAAGTATGCTACGGAAATATAGATTCTATTTGTATTCGTGCAACAAAAAAGCTTTCAAAAGCGGATGCACAATACTATACGATTAATGATGCATTGAAATTGGGTTTTGAAATTAAGCATGTTACTCGAATTATCGAACTTTCAAAAGAAGAAGCATATGGTGCTTTTGATATGGAGAGAAAAACGCCTGTATTTGAGCCTAGATATAAGAGATAAAACGATGCCGGACATTATCGAAGAAAAAGTAAAGAAACGCAATATCAGTGCAAAGGAACTTATGTTTGTTGATACAAGGAAGAATTATTTAACTGAAAGGAGGACCGTCTGAAGACGGTGGCGAATTTCTCCCTGGATTCTTAAGCCGGGGTATCCTTCGCCTAAATTTTGATGAAAAAGAAATTTTGGGAATACATTTTAGAAAATTTTACAATCGATAATAATGGCAGGAAAATAATCTACAATATCATTGATTGGGTATGGATGCAATCAATGGATAAAGAAGATTCAGTTAATACTTTGGATTTTCTCTTAGATGGAATAGGGATTAAAAAGGAAGAGATTGAACAGTTCATTGACTGGAATTAAAACAATAGAAGATTGGAGGAAAAATAATATGTTCACTAAGAAAAAAGTATTTGCTTACGAAAACAGTGATGGTGATAAAGGAATCATCATTGCAGTATCTATAGATGAAGCAAAGAGAATCTTTCATGAAAAATATCCAGAGCGAAACATCGTTGACAACTACTACGACTACTGCCAGAGTGGTGCGTATTTGTTTGAGATGGGCAAGGTGGACAACAATAAATTATATTGTTGTTTCCCATGGTGATGATAAAGATGAGCTTTATCAAGAGATAGGAGGAAAATCAAATATGGATTCAAGATTTTTTGAACGAAAATGTTTCGTAACAACATCGGAAAGTTTATTAAAATTCATGCAAGAGCAGGAAGATGATTCGTCTTTAACATTTGACATGGAAAAAGATACCAAGGAAATATTTTTATATAGTCCGGCATATGATGTCGAGTATAATGAAGATGATATCATTGAGCGTGTTAGCAATGAATTAAATGTAGAAATCAATAATATTTTTGTAGATGGAGATAAATATTGTGCTGCGATTTATTTTACAGTAAAAAAATTAGAACAATAAAACAATGATCTTAGAAAGGAAATATACTATGAAGGAAGAGTTAAAGAATGAAATTAGAAACTATGTTAAGATTAATAATCTTAATGCATCTCAAGCGGATAAATTAATTGATGAATATGAATCGGAACAGACATTTACGGAGCATGATGATGGAAGTTTCGAAATGATTACAGGAAATACAATCGAGGAAGTAACTGAGTGGTTGCGTCAAAAAAATTAATTAAAGCAATAATGATTATACAAGAAAAGGTCGGAATAACCGGCCTTTTTTTTATGATCATTTTTGACATAAAATGGAATATTCCATCGTGTATATATAATTGATGTTTATAAAATGGTAGCGTGAACTCTCTTTTTCCTAATCTATCATACTATTAAATGTAAAGACACTTATGTCTCATTTGAATATCCTGTTTATTGCCATATTTCAACAGAAAATCTTTTCATAAAATCCGACCGACTGGTAAGAAATTAGAGATACTTATATAGAAAAATCGAACCAGCCAAATTCCTGACATACTATATATGAAAGGTAGAAGGATTTTATAAAAAGCAAGGATTCTCCTGACTCTTAGGCAGTGAGATGAATTGAGTAATTAACTAGCGGCAGTGGCAGGCGGAAGAAACGGTATCCACCACTGACAAGAGGTTAAATCATGTTGCCATAAATACGACATGTCAGTCGTTATTTTTATGGCAATTGTAGTCTGGATAAAACATATATGGGGCATGGCGAAGATAATAAAAAGGAAAGCGAGGAAAGGTTATGTATCAGGTATCACCTATTTGTTTTGAAGGGAGGAATTTATTTTGAAATTTAAAAATGCATTACAGTCTTTAAAAGAAAAGACAATAGGAAAATCGCCCGGAAAGAAAATAAAATTATCTAATAAAAGAGTTATTGGAGCAGCGGTAGTGGCTTTTGTAACTGTTCTTACTGTAGTATTAATTCATCCAGAAAGAACAAACGCTCTGAAACGAATCGAGGAAAAAACATCGAAAACATATTATAAAAATTCAGCAAATAATATGTATATCCATATGACAGGGCCATCAGGAACATCTACACTTCAAATCCGGGCAAGCTGGGGTGGTGCTTCTAGTACTTCTGCTTCTACATTTAGAGGACAGGCTAGACACGTAAAGTTAACAGGAAAAATCACATCAAAGAATAATCCATATAAGCTTACTTTTACATCAAAAGAATATAAGACAGAAAAAGCAGACAGTGGAAATTTTGTAAATATCTCATTTAGTGTTGGATACACAAAACCTGCACATCAGCAGGGTGACGGAAAATCTTTTGATGTACCAGATGGAACGTCCACAGCTAATAATTTTGCAGATGTAAATGACCATGCTTCTAGTGCAGAAGCCAAAACCATTAAAATGACAGTCAGCCTGTATAACTTTGGTATCATCACTTTTGATAACAAAAAACCAAATGGTAGATGGGAACATCTTCGTTTTTATAATACTTCTGCAACTTACAGCATGCATTATCATGAAGCTCGTCCATTATCTTTTGACAGCCAGGGTGGAAGTGCTGTTGCTAAAATGACAGCAAAAGATAGTACATACTTTACTGGCTTTTCTACGCCAACGAAAACAGGATACAGTTTTGATGGATGGTATGATAAAACCTCTGGCGGAACAAAATATACCCGTGTTTTTGCCTGTAAAGATGGTCTCAAAACATTATATGCCCATTGGACAGCTAATAAATACACGATCAAGTATCATGGAAATGGAGCCACCAGTGGTTCAATGACTAATTCTACGGCTACTTATAATTCTAATTTTACTTTGCCAGCAAATGCTTTTAAAAGAGATTATTATGTTTTCTCAGGTTGGGCTACTTCAAGTGGAGGAAGGAAAGAATATAACGATAAAGCGGTATTCAAACCTTTTAATAAAACAAATGACTTAAACTTGTATGCCGTATGGACTGCAGCAAACTATAATGTAACAGTGCAATTCGATGGAAATGGCGGAACATGCAATGCTGCAGCAAAAACAGTAAAAGTAATGAGTAGCATCACTCTTCCATCTTCTGAGGTTACAAGAGATGGTTTTACTTTAGTTGGCTGGACATTGAATAAAAATGATAAAGATAACTATGAAAAACCTGGAACAACTATCAAAGCAAATGACGATATGACTTATTACGCAATCTGGAAGAGTACTACAGGCAATTCCAACATGGCGAGTATCATCACCGATAGCGATATGTTCAAAGGCGATGAACAGCTATCCGGTTCTAATGGTACAGGATATAACAGTTTGCAGGTAGATTCTAAAATGTCCCATCCCGATGGTGGAACGGATGATCCGGGATATTACACAGAAAGGTAGGAGAGTATGTTTAAGAAAATCAGACAGTTATCATTCTTATTTATGTTCGCTGTTCTTTTCTGCACGATGACAATGCAGGTAAATGCAGCAGGAAGTGCAAGGATGTATTGTTCAAAATATGGTGGACATGTTTATGGTGTTCCCAATCGAAAAGATGGCAAACCATGGTATCATTTCAGTGTTGCTGGTGGCGGGGCGAATAAAGGAAGCGAGGCTTTTTGTCGTGATCCCCAGCTTCATGCTGCAAGCGGGCAGACAGTAACTGTAACAAAGAGTACCGGTTATACATGGGCAAGAAAAGCCCTTACCTGGTATTTTCTTGGCGGCAGCAGGACAACTGCAAGAAGACATGCCTGCCAGTCTTATATCTGGGCAGGTGGAAAAAAGGCAAATATGGCAACTGGTACGGAATGGGCATGGGATGGTATCGCAAAAACACAGGCCAGTGGATACGTTCTTATTTACACACCGCATCTTTCCGCACAGCAGGGCTGGTTTGGATACCAAGCAGTAGAAAAACCGACGACAAAGCATGTTGAAAAAGAAAAGAAAGACAAATTGCCGCTTGATTTTGATCTACAGATAGACAAAATAGATGCTTCTACAGGGGAACATATCGATACAGGTTGTTTTGAGGTAAAATTTGATGGAAAAGCACTTAAAGGAATAAAAAAGACTAAAAACGGTATTTATACAAAAAAATTAACAATCAAAGTTCCTGTTGTTGGAAAATCGAAAAAAGTCTATTATGTAACAAACTGGAACGTCTTAAGTGCTGCTAAGAAAAAAGAAGAGTTAAAAAAAGGGCATTATCCAAATAAAGCCGCTGCAAAAAAAGCCGCACAGTCACAGGCAGAAAAAAATTTCAATAACAATAAGAAGAAGGCAAAGAACAGCAAGCATACATGGACAGTAACCGAAACGAATGCTCCAGCCGGACATTTCCTTGCGGACCAGAAGACAAAAACGGTGAAAACTTCTGCAAATGATAAAAAAGTTTCTTTTAAGTTTGTTGATCCGCAGGCAACAGCAGAGATCTCAGTTAGAAAGACAACAAAAAATGAAAGATTTTCTGGACTTTCTTTAGAGGGAACTGTTTTTGGACTGTATGCCAATGATAAGATTCTTACATCCGATACTACTTATTTAAAGCTTAACAAAACAGTGGTTGGACAAAATACTTTAATTGAGACTGGAAAAACTGGAAAAGACGGCAAACTTAAGTTTAAGACAAAATTGTATCCGGGCAAATATTATATTAAGGAACTTGTGGCACCAAAAGGTTTTGTAAAATATCCTAAAAAACTGACCTTTACCTTATCACAGCATCAAAAAGAAGTGAAAAAAAAGCTTGATTCTGCCATCACTATACCAGAAGATGAGATCTCTGGCCGGATCGCGGTAGAAAAGACAAAAGGTTATGGGAAAAATGCTGAAAAGGGAATTACTTTTGACATCATCACGCAACAAAATATTAAGATCAAAGAAAATAATAAAGAAACAACGTATAAAAGTGGTTCCGTTGTTGAAAAGATCACAACAGATGCAAACGGAAAAGCCATATCCAAGTATTATCCATTTGGTTCTTATTTAGTCAAACAAGAAAATACAGGAAATGATAGTGTAAAAGTGCCGGATTGGACGGTTACCATCTCAAGCGGACATGAAGTAACCTACTCCTACAAAAAGAACAACGTGCAGTTAAAGATCAAAAAATACGTCAAGGAAAAAGGGGAAAAAGAAACACCAGAGGCCAATGCAGTCTTTACTGTCCTTGATACCAGTAAGATAACAAAAAAAGACCTTGAAAAGTTAACGACACAAAAAGCCCGTCAGGAGTATGTGGCTGGCAGCAAGGCAGTGCTTGGCACCATCACAACGGATGCAAACGGTGAAGGAACTTATATCGTCACGAATGGAAACAAAGAATTGACATATGACAAGACGTACACCCTGTTACAGACCGCCGGAGACTCCCGGTATTCCCTTGCTGATGCCGCTGATGTCATTATCAACAGTACATTGAGTGAGAGAGAGTATGCGTTCAGCTTTGTAGATACCAATGCCTGTGTTTTGTTAAAATATAAGTTAGATGCAAGAACAGGAGAAAAGACACCAGAAAAAGGAGCAGAGTTTGAGATCACACAGGTTTCTTCTGATAATAAAGATGAAGCGGCTGAAGCGACAACGGCAACAGATGCTCCGGAAGAGGGAACAACTGCCGGTGCCTCCGGAGAAACAAAGGGGGATACTGGCGAGACACAGCCTGCTTTCCCAATGACCGTTACTACGAATGAAGCTGGTATTGTAGATCTATCTATCCTTCCGGCAGGAACGTATAACATCCACCAGACAGGCGGTGACGAAGATTACTCCTATACCGATGACATCACCATCCGGGTAGATTCCGATGGAAAAGTCTATGAGGGAGACAGTGAGACAGCGACCGTATCTATCACAAGAACGGACTACAGTAAAGGAAATGGATTATCTATCAAGAAAAACCTTGTAGAAAACCCAGACAAACCTGACGAGAAAACCGCAGAATCCGGGGCAATCTTTACAGTGATCGATGCAAAGGATATTGAAAAGTCAGACCTTATGAAACTTGTCACCTTAAATCTCCGCAAAGAATATGTTTCTTCTTTAGAAGAATCCAAGATTCTTGGCACGGTCACTACCGATGAGAGTGGAAATGGTTATCTTCCTTTAGATGAAAATGTGGGAGAATTTATTGTCTTACAGACCGAAGGACAGGACGGATACAGTATTGCAGACCCAGTGTTCAGTTCGGATGATGCTATGAAAGAGGAGACCATCAAACATGGTGAACAGGTTAACAAGATGTATTCCTTTACTGCCGATGACATAAAGGAGAGTAAGGCAAAAGTTTCTGTTATGAAACAGAAAAAAGATGATAATGCCGATGCTGTAGCTGAGCAGGATGCGACATTCCAGGTGCTTGATGTAGCGACCCTTATGAAAGCAAAGGGCTTAACAACTGTGAAAGCATTAAAAGAAGAATTAGCAAAGTTAAAGACACTTTCTTCCTATCAGCAGTTTGTTTCTGGTCTTCCGCAAAATGCTATCATCGGTACATTAAATACCGATGCCAAAGGACAGGACTCTGCGGTATTACAGATGCATACGAATGCCGGAGAAGCTGCCAAAGATAACGGTAATGCAGAACCAGAAGTAGAGGTCCCGGTAGACAGTGATGATGAGATCGAAACAGGGGAAGTCAATGATGATTCGGATGGTTCTTATGAAGGAAACGATACGGAAAAAGAACCGGAGGATGAAAAGAAAGATACCGTAGGGGAACAGGGTGAAGAAAATGATGACTCTAACGATGATGTGACCTACTGGACAGCAGCAGCCCACAAAGATGGATTTGTTGTCATTCAGACTGGAGGGGATGTAAGTTATAAAGCCCTTGCCCCAGTATGGTCTGGCGATATGGAAAATACAGCTGGCACCGATGATACGGGTGCACCGGAAACAAAGTATGCGTTCAGCGGTGTTGATGAAAAGATCCATAGACGGATCAAAGTCACAAAGAAAAAACGTACTGGTGTAGTTGATGGTAAAGAAGTAACAATGCCGGAGGGCGCAGCCGAATTTGCTCTTTATGATGCATCTGACCTTGGTGAAGATGCTAAACCAGTATGTACCCTTGTTACAGGAACAGACGGTACAGCTACAAGCCCTGATCTTCCAATAGGAAGTTATATCTTAAAGCAGACCAAAGGCGCAGACGGATTTAAGTTTATTGATGACCAGACGATCAATATCACTGAAGACACACAGGAAACTGTCGAGTATGAATACCTGAACGAAGAATCCTGGGTAAACTTAAAAGTAACAAAAGTCTCCGAAGAGACGAACCATCCATTAGGACAGGCCCTGTTCGAGTTATACAAACTTTCTGATGTAAATACCGAAACAGGCGAGCCGAAAGCGGGCGCACAGGTAGTACGGAGCCTTTATACAAACAATGACGGTTATGCTTCCTGTCAGTTACCATTTGGTGAGTATTACCTTATTGAGAAGACAGCCCCGCTTGGTTTCTTAAACAAAGGAAAAGGCGTAAAAGTTATCTTAAATGATGAAAAGGCAAAAGCTGATAAGGATGGCAATCGTTCTGCAACGCTTACTTATCCAGATACTCCGATCTACGGTGAGATCAAAGGGGAAAAACAGGGAGAATACCTTACCGGCAAAGATACTGATGGAAACTTCCTCTATGAAAAACGAGGCATAGAAGGCGCAAAGTATACTCTGTATGCGAGAGAAGATATCACGGACGATGCTGGAAATCTCATTTGGGCAGCTAATCAAGAAATCAGCACTGCAACAAGTGGTAAGAATGGAGCCTTTCAGTTTACTAATCCTAATCCAGTACCTACCATGTCCTCTGACAAAGAATTTTGGTTAGGCAAATATTACTTTAAAGAGACCGAAGCTCCTTATGGCTTTACTTTAGATACGAAAGAATATGACGTGACCCTGACGTGGGATAAATCCCCACAGAAGACAACCGTTACCGATGAGACGATCACCGAAGATGGAAATGGTATCGATGGGGAGACTTTCCGTACATTAGGTGTAAACCATATCTTAACAACGGGCGAGAAGTTAAATCCTCTTATCAAAAATGCAAAGACTATCACTTTTACATGGGAAAAACAGCCTGCAGATGCGGTAGATGTTTCTGTCAGCAAAGACGATGGAAAGACTCCGGCAAAAGATGTATGGCTGTGGAACGATGGAAATGGAAATTATTATATTTCCTCTGGTGTTACCGATGCAGTCATCAACTTCAATGCGATGTCTAATGGCATGTTCATGGGCTGCGACCAGTTAACACAGATCAATTTTGATAACATCAACACATCACAGATGAGAAATGCACAGGATATGTTCAATGGCTGTACGAGCCTTACCAGTCTTGATGTGAGCAGCTTCAATTTTGCCGCCTTATTATATGCAGACCGTATGTATTACAACTGTTCCGGTGTACAGACGATCTATTCCGCAGGTATCAAAAAAATAGGGGATGCCGAGGAAGTGAAGATGATCCCGGTATCTATCGTTGCAAAACCGCTCAATACATTCTGTGTTGCTGATGAGAAAATCACAAACGAAGATGGTACAGAAACAGCCAATACCAATGAACAGTTTACTGCGGATGATTTCACATTTGAAGTCCACTATATCCGTTCTGATGGATTAGCTCCAGAGGGTATTGACGATGAGGTGCAGGTAACAAAAGATGATATCGAAAGCTTTAACAAGACCGGACCATGGAGTAAATCCGATAAGAAAGTAACCATTACCTTTAAGCCAACGAGCAAGTATTATTCCATCGCAAGAACAGTTACCGCCAACATTCAGGTAGACGGGCCGGAAGATTATGACGGAACGATTGAGATCGATGAACATCCGATCGTGACAACAGCTGTAGAAGAAACGAGACAGTCCCTCACCATCGACCTGTTAAAGATCGATTCCGAGACAAAACAGCCGATCAGCGGGGCATTGATCGGGTTGTATGCGGCAAATGACATTCTCGATGTAGACGGCAATGTTCTTTTTGAAAAAGACCAATTGATCCAGTCTATGGAAAGTGATGAAGCAGAAGATTCCCATGCCGTAGAATTTAGCAACCTGCCAAGTGATGCCTACATAAAGAACCGCGGAGAGAATATGTATTATGTAAAAGAAATCTCCGCTCCGGCAGGATATAAGATCACAGATCCAGATAAATGTTATTACTTCAAAGGCAGTCTTGGTGATGACAAGGTTCACTGCGAGATCTTGCATACCTGGGCAGGAGACGAGATGGCAGCCGATGGGGACAACGACAGCACCCATTACATTATGGACAGCGGCAAGATGGAAAATACACCGGGCGGATTAGGATTCATGAAGATCTGGGATGACCACGGCAATGCCGCAGGCAAACGCCCGGATAAGGTGACAGTATCTATTTATGATAGCACATTAGGTAAAAATGCTCCTCCGATGGAAACACTTACTTTAACAGCAGAAAATAACTGGTCAGCGACATCTGATGTACTTAATCAGTCTACAATTAAGGGCATGAGTGATGCAGAGTTTAAAGACCGTTATACTGTTACGGAGTCCTATGTAGACGGCTACAATCACGACCAAACCAAAAATGCGGTACTTACCAAAATGAATGGCAGGTATGTGTACAAGCTGGATAATGTAGGGGATAACGACACTTATGCAGAAATTCAAAAAGTTTGGAATGACCAAGATGATGCCGAACATAAGCGTCCATCAGAAATCAAAGTGCAGCTATATCGAGATGGGGTTGCATATGGTGAACCAGTTGTATTAAACGAAGAAAACCAGTGGAGATACACTACAAGACGTGGAGATTCTATAAATAATCCTCAGAAACTTTTAGCATATAATGAAAAAACTGGTGCCAAGTATAAATATACATGGAAAGAACAGCTTACCGATGTAATCACTGATGACCCGAATACGGGATATACGATATCTTATGCAACTGATGAAGATGCATACCTGACTACTGTAACTAATACATTACAAAACGGTATCATGGTTGTAAAAGACTGGGATGACAATGATAATGAAGCGGATTTACGAGTAGACAGCGTTGAAGTCCAGTTATATCGCAATGGCGAGAGCATGGGCGAGAAGTACAAGTATACGTTGAGCGATGAAAACGACTGGCAGAAATACATTCCTGACGTACCGGTAAATGACCCAGATGGTAATCCATATGAGTACACTTGGAAGGAGATTTCTAAAAACTGGACAGTGACGGATGAAAATGCCAGCCAGGTTGGATACATGCCATCTTACGAGGAAGCAACGATGGATGGATTACCGACCACGATCATCACCAATAAGGTATACACACGGGGCAGCATTAAAGTTTACAAAGACCTTGACCCGGACGATGTATATTTCTCACATGGCAATCCGAAGTTTACCTTTCATGTAAAAGGTAAGAACTGGAAAGGTGAGGATGTAGACCTTACAAAGACCGTAGAGTTTACCGAGGAAGACCTGCAGAAGTTTAAGCAGGAAGACCATAAAGACGGAGACAAGATCCGCAAAGAGGCTGTCTTTGAAAATGTTGAGCTTGGTAGCTACACCGTTACGGAGTCCGGTACAGAAGGTATGTATGAACTGGATAAGATTGATACCTCTGGAAACAATGTAACAGTAAGTGATGATAAGAAGAGTGCTGTTGTTGTTATCGGAAAAGATAAAGATGGTGAGATTTACAGTACCGGTACAGTAGGATTTTACAATGTTTCTTACAAAGGTAGCATTAAGGTAATCAAATACAGTGACGATGCGAAGGAAAAGCCATTAAAAGGTGTTACCTTTGCACTGTATGATAACAAAGGAGATAAAGTTGCTGAAAAAGAAACGGATGAAAACGGAGAGGTGCTGTTTGATAAACTCCATCGTGCGACCTACATCCTGAAAGAAACAAAGACGTTACCGGGATATTCGTTATTAAAAGATTCTATCAGCATCACTATCCCTAAGACGTTGACAACAGCGGAAGCGAAAGCGCAGAAGGCGGACCTTAGTAAAGGAAAGTACAACGAAGCAGATGATACCTATGATTTTTACGATTTGGTTTATAAAGTGACAGACCATGCAATACCGGGAGTACCAATGACAGGAGCATTTGACAACTGGCAGACTTATGTACCGATTGTGATTGCGATGGGATTGCTTATTGGTGTCGGAATTTACGAAATCAAGAAGAAAAAGAGTCCCAAGACTGAAAATGAGAAAAAATAAAAGGTATGATTAAAGGGAAAGGCGGTATTTTGCCGCCTTTCTTAACATTACAATCAATAAAGAAAGGAAGGATATGTAATGGAAAAAATGGCAGTACCTACGGGAGATGTGGTTAAAGATATGGATGTTGACAGAGAGGAGTATCTTTTCTTCCTATTAAAAAACGAAACGAGTGAATTTACAATAGGGCTAGGGGATATTTTAGAATGCCTCAAATTTGCAGAAGAACAGGGGGAAGTACCGAAACTGCCACAGGAATGGTGGTGGAAACTGAGTGAAGTTTACCCAAGACTTGAGACATATGTTGACGTTCCGGAAGATGAGAGATGAGAAAATTTAAGCTACGCACAGGGGTAAGTAACCCATATGAAATCAATGTTGATTCGGCCTGTGATAACCCTATACAGCTTATTGGATTATATAAAAGATTAGAGAATACAGACCGACCTTATGGAAAACATTATAACCGCAGTCTTTCTTTTGCGCCATACAATGAGACAGCCTATTGCTTTTGCCCTTATAGTTCTAACTCGCGTGAAGTGATAAAAGAATCCTGGAAGAAAGAATTAACTGACTATGAACGCAATATATACAATGTGATAAGGGAATATTTTGATCTGGCAGTCTATATCATACAGCAGGAAACGGGTATATATGTAGGTGAAAGAATAGCCCGAAGAATATTGGAAGATTACCTTTTAGTAGAAGGGCATATGTATTACTGGGCTACTCTATATAATATTCCATGGATGCTGCTTTATTTTCTGCGTCCTAGCCCATGTTATGGACTGGAAGTAAAAGAAGGGTCTGCTTTACAGATCTTCTTGTCCGAACGAGAAGATGTATGCTTAACATCTGGAAAACACAACGGATATGTAAAAGTGGATAAGGCCAATAAATTTTTAAATCTGAATTTTGTATCTATCTTACATAAACGGCAGGTGATTTCTAATGAAGTTAAAGAGACGCTACATTTTAATGTATTTTTGAACAATAATATCTTTCCATCAAAAGAACTGTTTGGATTAGACCTTGAGATTAATGAATTCCGCTTTCCCGCTTTGATAGAAAAAACGAAATATCGAAAGCAGTGGCTTATCGATCTTGCAAAAGATATCATGCCAGAGATATAATTGGGATGTATTCAAAAGAATGCAGAGAAAGAATTGGATTCGTCAATATGAAATCATGTAGGAGGTTTGCTTATGGAGATTAAGCAATTAATAGATGATTATATACATTGGTTGAAAAAGGAAATAACTTTTGAGAAAATAGGAGAATATTATGAAATAACGACACCTTTTCTTAATAGTGCAAATGATTTTATTCAAATATATGTACGAATTGATAAAGATACCATTTTTTTTACTGATGATAATTCGGAAAAATTCTACTTTATATAAACATCTCCTTCAGCAGGGATTTGTTTTAAAGAATAGTAAGATCAAAAAGCATATTTATGTGGCGGATAACAAAGGCTGCCTGCTCACCGCCACAAATTATAGATATGTAGTAGACAAAAATGATAACCTTAACGAGTGGCTGGACTTTTCCATCCTACGTCCGGATGATAAGGTAACAGATACTCTCTTATCTGTTGCAATGGATCGCTTTTCCATCAAAGTAGATTCGTATTATTTTGGTAATTTAATTAATTATTCTGATTGGAATCCGCGACAAAAAGTACTACATATTGCCGAAAGATATATGAATCCCTGATTTTACGAAACGGAAGAAAAAAACTGCGAAATAATATTTATAGGGAAATGGATTTAAAAGGCTCATATCAGGAAAAGATATGGGTCTTTTCTTGTAATCCATATACTATATATAGTTAATGATTAAGGGGGATTACTATATATGTGGTTGACTAAAAATGGTATAATAAAAGATATAAATAGGATGATAAACATTTTAAAAGGAAGGATATCCATGCTACGAAGAAAAAGAAAAACAGAACATTATACATATGAAGCGCGAGATGTTAGTCATTATATTATCGTCTATAGTAACAATAAAGATTATGGAGTATCAAATTTAAAGTTACAAAAATTGTTATATTTTATTCAAGCCTACTTTTTGGCAAATGATTATCCACCATGTTTCTACGAGAAAATAGAAGCGTGGAGTTTTGGTCCTGTTGTGCCAGAAGTATATAGAGAATATAAACAATATGGGGCGATGGATATTCCAACATCAGATTATTATTTTAAAATTGATGAAAATAATATCTGGGATTCTCATAGAGTATATTATGAAGATATTATCGCTGGGCAGGATAAATTCATCATACGGGAGATAGTGGATCGGTTTGCAGACTACGCAGCAACAGATTTAGTGGCGATTACGCACAAACAGCGTCCTTGGATTGAGGCTTTTGCCAAAGGACGTAATAGCGAAATTACTACAGAAGCAATAAAAAACTATTTTAAGGAAGAAAAAGAAAAAGAATATGAATGCTAAAGAATATGAATTCTTGGTAGGAAAACATGACGTTCCTGAACACCGATTAAATTCATCCGTTGAGTATAGGAGGACCAAAAGAGAGATTAATCGTTTTTGCAAAGGTTTATCTTTAGACACCAAACAATATTTGCCGGAAAAAACAATAAAGAGCCTGCAAAAATATATCAATGCTCCAGACAAATTGGATAGATTGCTTTATTCGGAGATTAGTCATATCATTTTTCAAATGGATGAAGTAGCAAGGGGAAATTTTGTATCTAATGCTGAAGAATTATTAATGTATGTATTGCGAAAACAAGATCCTAGATACAATGACATTCGTAAGATTGCGGTTAAAATATATGATCATGCTCAATTAGTTACTTATCAGGTAGAAAATATACAAGATATGTTTAATAGTGGGATTGATGATGCAAAATTGGATTTGGAAAAAACGATACAAGGTGTTGAGAAAGAATATGTGTCAATTCTTGGAATATTTGCTTCGATCATTCTGGCTTTTGTGGGCGGAATGACATTTTCAACATCTGTTTTAAATAATATTGCCAAAGCGAGTATTTTCCGATTATTAATTGTAACTGACCTATTAGCTTTCGTTTTGTTTAATACAATTATTATATTATTAAAATTTATATTTGTTATAAATGACAGCAGACAAAATTTCCCATTCAGCGCCAAGTTTATGAACATAATATTACTGATTTTTGCTTTATTTATATTGATATCATGGTGCTTTAGTTTAAATGATATTCCATCATTTTTATTAAAATTTTTTCCGTGGGGACATTAATATTTAGACTCATACCACTCGGTATGGGTCTTTTTTTCTCAAAAATCCGAATCCGATTCCATTTTTCTTATAAAAATTCTTTAAAAATGTGCTATGATAAAAATATCTATACAGAAAAAATAGGATACACTTTTTTCTTTCATCCTAATAATAGGACAATCTATTAAGAAACAAAAGAAAGGAAGATAAGTCATGAGAAAAAAGATATGGGGTATCGCAACAGCTCTTACATTGGCAGTTGGATGCAGCTTCAAAAAAGGCTCATGTCAGGAAAAGATATGAACCTTTTTTGTAATTAAAATTTTGGATGAATACTATATATAGTTCATAATTAAAATCCACGCACCCGTGGGGTGCGACTACACGCATAATTCATTTTGCGTATATATATCATATCGTTTTAATCCACGCACCATAAAGGGTGCGACTTTTTTTTCTTGTCCAATCCTGAAGTCAGATGGGTCCATTTTAATCCACGCACCCGTGAGGGGTGCGACAGCGAAATCACATAAAATTGATAGCGATTTCGCTGTTTTATTTAGAAAGTTTATGCAAAAATTAGGTATTGCAATCTTTACCATTTCTATTTTTTTAGAAAAGTAAGAACAATATCCTTTATCTTCGCAGTGCAAATCTCCCGGGATTTTTTATGTTGCTTCCGATTCGCACCAACTTTCTCATATATAGTATGTCAGAATTCGAAGTTATTCGATTTTTCTGTAGAACTTTTTCACATTCTTACTTGTTACTTAATACGTGTGAACGATATTTCTTCACACGCTATTTTTTTTTGAGTATGCACCTATGGGGAAGCAACAATATAACATCATAAACTTCTTGTACATCGGATACATTTTAATCTATGTACCAATACAAGGTGCGGTAGACAGAAACCTAATGATTACTGCCATTTTAATCCACGAATCCGCGAGGGATGCGACCTTAATATGTAAGCAAAAATAAAAGCAACTCTAAGATTTTAATCCACGCACCCATGAAAGATGCGACCTGCTGATATTATTTATCGGTATTATTGTAGCGTTATTTTAATCCACGCATCCGCGAGGGATGCGACCCAAAGAAGAAATTATTTTTTCTGAAATGAGTTCAACGATTTTAATCCACACACCCGTGAGAGGTGCGACGTACTTTTACGTTATCCATGATATACTTACCTCGTATTTTAATCCACGCACCCACGAAGGGTGCGACAAAAAGGTTTTTTTGCAATGATTGGTTTTGACATTTTAATTCACGCATCCGCAAGGGATGTGACGATTATACAGCAAAGACGATGACGGGACGTAACAGATTTTAATCCACGCATCCGCAAGGGATGTGACAGCGAAATCGCATAAAATTGATAGCGATTTTACTGTTTTATTTAGAAAGTTTATGCAAAAATTAGGTATTGCAATCTTTACCATTTCTATTTTTTTAGAAAAGCAAGAACAATATCCTTTATCTTCGCAGTGCGAATCTCCCGGGATTCTTGCGTTGCTTCCGATTCGCACTAACTTTCTTATATATAGTATGTCAGAATTTGAAATCTCTCGATTTTTCTGTGGAACTTTTTTATAAGACCTGTCCAACACTTTAAAGAAGTTAGATAAAAAAATATTTATACAGAAAAATCGAATACACGAGATTTCTGATATACTATATATGAATGGAAATATTTTTGAAAGGAGGATAGCAGTCGTTATTTTATGGCGACTAGACGAAAGCTTGTGGTATATTATTATTGTAAGTACAAATAAGGAGGATTAATTTATGAGGATGAGGAAAAAACGATGGTTGATTCCATTGTTGGTACTGTTTATTGGTATTATCTTACCAACAAAAGCACATGCAATGGAACTAAAGGATACGGATGAGAGTGTTGTAAAGTGGGATACGGTGCAAACAGAAACCAGTACGACATGGGAAGGAGACCCTTATGCAGAGTATACTTTTGAAGAGGAGGATTACAATTCTTATAATGATGCTGTTAATAATCTTACACGCTATGCGGTAGATCTTGTTGGAGATAGAAAGATTGACTGTTTTACGGGAAAAATTCCTATCAAGATAAAAACAGATAAAGAAATCGAATGGAATCATGCCCATAGCAATAGCCTTACTCAGGATGTAGAAAAAACTGCTCTAAATTGGGTGATGTTTGGGAACAATATTTCAAAACATGAACTTCTATCCTTTTCATATTCTCGTTCCAGTGGATATGAGAATTTAAGAGATTTTCGCCTTTTAGTCAATGATCTAAAGAAAACAGATAATGGATATACTTGTACAGTTTCTATTTGTGTTCAATATAGGTTCGATAAGGATTTCTTCCAAAAATACGAAACCGGCGTACAAAATGCCGTAAAAGACATGGATGTGGCTGGAAAGTCGGATTATGACAAGGCGTATGCGGTCTGTAAGTGGATTGGAAACCGGAAAAACATCAAATACAACTTGGATTATGCAAAAAATCAGTCTGGTATGTATGCGATGGTGGAACGGCAGGCAGTATGTGCTGGTATGACGAAGTTATGCAATTACATGGGAAGATATGTCGGACTGGATGTCATAGATGAAGAAGGAGCTACCGCAACCGACCGTCATGCATGGAATTTAATGAAGATTGATGGAGAATGGTATTATTCTGATCCTACAAATTGTAAAAGTGATATAAGTACATATGAATCATTTTTACAGGGTTATGACTGGTTACGGATTACCACTACAGCGATTGATGAAGCTTACAAAGATGACAGAGATACCTATAAAACGCAGGATTTAAGTTATCTAAACAATCATTCTTCTTGTAATGGAAATCATGTATGGAATAAAGGTACTCCAAAGGGAAGTGCTGGGTGTGTTGTACCGCTATACTTTACACATGAATGTAAAGTTTGTCATGCTGTCTGGTGGGAATATTTAGCTGACCCGATCGGACATGACTATGTAAAATATAAAGTAACACAGGAAGCAACTTGTACAAAACCAGAAATTACAAAGTTTGTTTGTTCAAGATTTAATGATGATGCATCCTTAGATAGATGTGATGGTTATCCATATATGGAGAAAGAAACCGCTCCCGCTCTCGGGCATGACTGGAAAGACAACGGTGACGGAACAGCTACCTGCCAGAGAGACGGCTGTGGAGAGACCCATACGCATATCTGGAAGAAAACTGGAACGGTTGCTGCTACCTGCACAGATACAGGAAAAACAGAATATACTTGTACCGTCTGCGGTCAGACAAAGACCACGACAATCAAAGCGTTGGGACATAAATATGAGACTGTCAGTACCGATGATGCAACCTGTACTACCCCAAAAACTGTCCATAAAGAGTGTACCCGCTGCCATGATAAAAAAGATGAGACTTCCGGTGAAGCATTAGGGCATAACTGGAGAACTTCTTCGGATAAAAACTCCAAGACCTGTATCCGCTGCAAGACCACCCATACCCATACATGGGATGAGGGGAAATACAGCGTGGAGCCAACCTGTAAGGATGCCGGAAAGAAACTCTTTACCTGTACCGACTGCGGAGATACAAAAACAGTAGCAGTGAAATCGCTTGGACATGATTATCAGCTTGTTCGTACCGATCCTGCTACCTGCACAACTCCGGCGATCAACCATTATGCCTGCAGCCGCTGTGGGGATACCGTAGACCAGGAGGATAAAGACCATCCAGCACTCGGTCATGACTGGAAGAAAAATGACGATGGAACGGTGACCTGTCAGAGATGTGGACAGACACACGAACATAAATGGAATACAGAGGTGATCAGTAAAGTTTCCTGTACAACCGATGGTGTTACCCGTCACACCTGTTCTATCTGTGGGGATACTTACGATGATGTTGTAAAAGGCGGCCACAAGTGGACGTATAAGAAAACAGGGACAAATACCTCTGTTTGTCTGTGTACGGTCTGTGGAAAAACCAAAGAGCATAACTTCTCCATTTTCTCAGATAAAGAGAGTGAGAAGAAAGACCCTACCTGTACAAAAGCAGGAATGGTTGTTGCGACCTGTGCGGACTGTGGACGCAGAAGATGGGTATATGATGAAACCCGTCCGGCACTCGGACACGATTGGAAAGATAATGGTGATGGAACGGCTACCTGCCAGAGAGAGGGATGTGGAAAGAGCCATACCCATACATTAGATGAGGGAGAGGTCACAAAGAAGCCATCCTGTGAGGAAAAGGGTGTTAAAACCTATCGTTGTACTGAAACGAACTGTAACTATACAAAGACCGAAGACATTGCCGCTACAGGGCATACATGGGATACAGGTAAGACAACGACAAAAGCCTCCTGCGACCATACCGGAGTAAAGACATATACCTGTAAGACCTGTGGGGATACCAGAACAGAAACCATCGCTATGTTAGAGCATACATGGGATGATGGACAGGTAACAACAAAACCTACCTGCACCAAAAAAGGTATCCGCACTTATACCTGTAAAGTATGTAAAGCAACAAAGACAGCCGATATCGAAGCTACAGGACATGATTATAAAGTAAAAGACCATAAGGATGCGACTTGTACGGAAGACGGTTATACAACCTCTGTCTGCAAGAACTGTGGGGATGAAAAGAAAGAAACGATAAAAGCCACAGGGCATCAGCATACCGAAGTACGGGGGGCAAAAAAAGCAACCTGTATCGAAGAGGGATATACCGGAGACACCTATTGTACTGACTGTGAAAATATGATTTCTACCGGAAAGAAAATAGAGAAGACAGACCATACATGGGATAATGGTGTAGTATCAAAAGACCCTACATGTACTGAAAAAGGAAGCAAAACGTATACTTGTGCGGTATGCCGGGAAACTAAAACAGAAGAAATCCCAGCGACAGGACACCAGAATAAGGAAGTCCGTGATAAAAAGGCTGCTACCTGCACAAAAGCAGGATATACAGGGGATACTTACTGTAAGGACTGCGGAGAGCTTTTGAAAACAGGCAAAGAAACGGATGCACTTGGACATACATGGGGTAAAGGTAAGGTAACCAGAAAATCTACCTATACAGCGGCTGGCCAGATTACCTATACCTGCAGCAGATGCGGCAAGAAAAGAGTGATTACCACAAAGAAGCTGTTTTATCCAAAAGCAGGCACAAAATACACCGTAGCAGGCTGCCAGTACAAGGTTATAAAAGCAGGTGCAGAGGTAAGTCTTGTTGGGACAAACAAGAATGCAAAGAGCGTGACAATACCGGCAGTGATCAAAGTAAAGGGTGTTACCTATAAAGTGACATCGATCGGAACAAAGGCTTTCAACGGCAGCAAGAAGCTTACGAAAGTAACTGTCGGAGCGAACATAAAGAAGATCAGCAACAATGCGTTCTTTAAATGCAAGAGCTTAAAGACAGTAACTATCAAGTCGGTGCTACTGACGAAGAAAACGGCTAGTAAGAGAGCGTTTAAGGGTATCAGCCGAAAGATGGTAATGAAAGTTCCTAAGAAGATGAAGAAGGTTTATGTGAAGATTTTCAAAGGACTGAAGGTTAAATAAATATAGAAAAGAATCGGATTCTTTTAAAGGACTCATGCCTGAATGGGTGTGGGTTCTTTTTATTGTTTTTCATTTGTTTTTTGAGTTGTGAGAGCTAAAAATTATCATATTATGACAAAAAAATATATTAGAAAAAGAATCGGTTTCCATTTTTTTTCTTGATATTTGTATAATTTAATGCTAACATTACAAATATATTTATTGAAGAAAGTATAATAAACTATATATTTCAGAAAAAACTACGGGTAGCTTTAAATTCTGTAAATATATTAAGAACACACCATACAAAAGAAATATACAAGGGGAAATATTTTAGATAAAAGTTCTGGAATAATTAATTATAAAATTGTATATCTTAGTATTATAAACATACAAAATAAATGTGTGTGAAAGCGGGGATAATATGAGGAGAGAAGAATTTTTATCAGCATGTAGAAGGACCGAAGTTAGTTATAGAGACTCATTATTGAATTTTTATAAAAAATATGTAGATATCGTTGAAAAACTATACAATAAATACATTCTGTTGGATGAGAATAATCAGAATAGAATGCTAATCATGAAATTAAAAGAATGGTTAGAACAAAGTGCATATAATGATATTCTCTTTACTATAAACTCGTTGAATGAAGATTCAGAACAAAAAGTTTTAGGCTTTATTAATTTATATGATTATATTTTAGAAACTGCGAATGATGATTATGAATTGATAGATCAATTATTTTTCATTCCAGGTCGATTTGAAAAAGATTTTAATGTAATAAACAACAGAGTTATCTTAAATGATGATGATGAACAATATAATTTTTATAACGGAAATGAAAAAGAATCTTTTGATAAGATTCTTTTTTTATATTTTATGTTTATACCAAAGGAGGAAGAAAGATGGAATTTAACGAAATTGTAGAACATGAAGTACAGTTAAGGCATGTAGAAACAATAAAAATTAATGCAGAAAAGAAGAAAGAGTATGTAGAAAATACCCTAAGTATAAGAGCCAGCACTAAAGGAGAAGTTATTGATAATAAAACAGGTTATTCTTCGTTATATGTTATAGTTGAGAACGACGGCTATATATTAGAAGTAAACAAAAGAGGAAAATTTCAGTTTTCTAATGGAATATCTAATAAAAAAAAGGCAATAGAATTTATGGAAATTCAGGGAATACGGCTTTTATGGTCGTTTGCGAGAGAAGATATTTATGAAATCTCTTCTAAAATGTTGCCTAAACCTATCATGTTGCCTACAATTGATGTAATGAAAACTTTGAGGAAATCAAACAAATGAAAATTCGTTTTATGCGCACTGACAATGATATATTTGGTGAGGATGAAATAATACATCCTATTATCCAAATATCAAGAAATAATGATGTTTACATAAGTATATTAACTGAATTATTATTCAAATTTAATACATATACAGAAAAAATATGTTTTAACGTAGAAAAAACATTAAAACTTTTTCAATACCGAGTGGAAGAAGATGATATAGAGGAATATGCTAAGTTTTCTAAATTGGTCTATAATTTCTACTATACAGTAGTCGATGATGATTTCGGACGTGAAATAGAAAAAAATAATGTAGATTTTTATATTCAAAATAAATTACGATTTGCTGATAAAAGATTGCATTTATATAGGGGACGTTTGTTTGAAGTTTTGATTTCTTCATTAGTCAAACCAAGATTTGTTAATGAATATTTTGAAACAGGATGTAAAATATTTATAAATAACAGCCATGTTTTTGTACGCTATGGAGAAGGAATGGCGAGTCATAAGGAAACTTTTGATATTGCCGGTTGGATTGAAAATTCAGAATATGGTGAGTTTTATGAATGTAAGATTAATCCAGAAAGATTTACAGAGGCTAATTATAGACTTTTAGAGGAATTAGAAAAAAGACTTTTAGAATGTAATATATCAAATTGTATTATAGCTTTTGTATCTGCTGATTCTACAAATAAAATACTACAAATAAAACGTGATATCGAGGAAAAAAATAAAAATATATCCTCTGAGTTTAGAATTATAGGAAGAGATTCCATATCGGAAATCCCTAGATATGAAATACCAGAAATTGCATAAAAATACAAAAAATAGCCGTTCCAGTCTTGAGTTGACGAGACTAAGCGGCTATCTGTTCACTGTCATTACAAAAGCTATCCAATATCAATAGCCTAGTAGTGATGCCAACACATGACACTTACCTCGACAACGGCACTGACATAGGACTTACTGTTGATGAGTTTATCTTATCACATTTCGATAAAATTATCAATAATTTATAAATTTGTAAAAATGACTTCATCAAACATATTGATTTTTCCAACTATATAGTATATGATATTTATACAGGTAGAAATACACTGTATACACTCGATTACTGATCCTTTGTATTAAGCGTATCTTAAGTACGTCAGCCGAGTGGGAAAAACAGCTTTCGTAGCTGTTTTTTTATGTATAAAAGTGAAAAAAAGATAAAAAGAATCCGATTCTTTTAAAGGACTCATGCCGGATGGTATGGGTTCTTTTTTTATCATAGAATGCAATCTGTCATACCAATTGATTATTCTTTTTTGTTGTGCGAATCCTCTTTTTTGTGTATAATAAAATACACAGGTATATCTGTGAAAAAATTACACTGATATATCTGTGAAAAAATTACACAGATTTATAACAAGGTTATATGTTGGTATGTTCCTATGCGGCATGTTGATATGAAAATAAATGATGATTAAATGGGTGATATTTCAGTGAGTACAAATAATGATTACGCATATACTGGTATAAAGATTATATTTAATCTTATTTCGGTATTTTTACTTTTTCCTTTAATGTGGAGTGGGGGAATTGATTATTATAGGACATTATTTATATTTTTATTTGGAAAAACGATAGATTTATTTTTTATGAAAAATAAAGAAGAGCACTTTCTTCTGATAGTATGGAATGTATTTAATCAAATTATAGGGATAATTGCTTGTGCATTTTCCTTTTGTGCTATGGTTGCAAGTTTTTCCAAGTTATTTGGTATATATTCTATACAAATAAATATAGGTTTGATGATTTGTACTATAACGTGGATTCTTAAAGACATAGCAAAATTTATATTATTATCTATTGATGTGAATTTTGTAAACAAAGGATAATTAATAAGGAGGGGACTAAAATGAGTGTTTTGGATGCAATAAAAATTATCTTTTTGGGAGTTTTGTTTTTTTTAATTCTTATTTTTACGATTTCTTATTTTGGTATGCGCTATATGAAAAAACATAATAAATAAACATGAGAGTAAGATAGAGTATCTTTGCTTTACTCTTTTGCCAAAAGGCACTTTCCTAAAAAAGACACTTCAATTTTCGGAGAAGTGTCTTTTTCTATGGAAGGAATCTGATTCCATTAATTATTTTCCACAGATATATGAGTGAAATCTGTCCAACTTTCTAAAGAGGTCAGATAAAAAAATATTTCTACAGAAAAATCGAATAAGTGAGATTTCTGTCATACTATATAAGAAAGGAGGACGGACTTTATAAAAAAACAAGAATTCCCCTACCTCTTTAGATTATGGGATGGGTGGGCGGAAAAACGGTATCCCCCACTGACATGAAGTGAAGCCCTGCTGGAAGAAATACCGGTATTCAGTTTCCGCATAAAGAATGCAGGCTATGGATTAAAACAAAGAGGTGAGTAATGATAAAAAATGATTCAGCATATTTTAAAAATATATTTCATATAGGTGATATGCATTTAGATCATGTTTTTTTTGAATTTGAATACGAACCTATTATATTTACATGTACAGATTCTAATAACAGTTTATATCTTTGCCTTTGTTCAGAAATTCGTTATGTTCAACGATGGATTATAACAAAGACAGATATAAATATTTTAAGGCAACTTGTATATAAAAAGATAGATATATCATCTGCTTTTTTAATGTCTTCTGAATTGTATGTTGTAGAAAGAAACTTGGAAGGAAAAGAAAACAGTAGGATAGTTAATCACGATAATATTGATAGGTTGGATCTGCCAAAAGAAAATACATTTTTAAAATGTAATTTATCGGATGCAGAAAATTATCTAAATAAAACCTCTTTTTGCTTTAGGAAGAAAGAGACGAACTCCCTGGCAGCACATACAAGCAACGAAAGTGGGAGCCGGGAGCAAAGGCTTTCAACAAAATAATATAAGGATTCCCCTTCCAACATCAGTAGGTAGGGGGAGGACTATTATCTAAAATTCACTAAGCGTCATTGGCGGGCGGAGAGAGATTGGTATCCCCTACTGACAAGAGACTTAAGCAACAGTCGGATTTTCCCGATATTCAGGCTCCGTTAAACTTACCGACTGTGGATTAAAACAACGGTAATAAGAAACTTAGTAAGGTAACTGTCGGCACTAACGTAAAGAAAATCAGCAACAATGCGTTCTATAAATGCAAGAGCTTAAAGACAGTAATCATTAAATCGGTGCTGCTGACGAAGAAAACGGCTAGTAAGAAGGCATTTATAGGAGGGTTAGGAATATGGGTAGCATTAATACGGAAACTGAAACTGTCATAAAAAAGATTTTGCCATACATGAAAAGAAGAGGATATAATATCGAGCAAGATTTTGATTTTGAGACTGCTGTATCAACAACTGATAGATATACAAAAGGATATGTTGATATATTGGTGACGTTGGGTAAAAAAACACCATTTTTTTTGATTGAAGCTAAAAGACTGGGGAAAAATTTAACGAAAAAAGATAGAGATCAGGCTATTTTGTATGCCAGATCAAAAGAAATAAAAGTTCCTTTTGTAGTCGTTACAAATGGAAAAGATATACAGTGTTTTAATACTAAGAATAAACAAAGAATAATATGGAACGGAAAAAGGTCAGATAAAGTACCAAGTCGGTCACAAATTGAAAAAGTTGTAAAAACATTAAGAATTAAGCCTGATGAAGTGATAATAAATATTTCGAATGATGAGTCATTACCATATAGACATGGCCTTCCATTGCGCCAATTAAATGCATTATTTGCGAAGGGTCATAATACTATTCGAAAAATAGAAAAGGATGAAGACTATGCCTTTGCAGATTTTTCAAAACTTCTGTTCCTAAAATTATTAGAAGAAAAAAATGATCTTGACGAGAGTTTTTCGTTACCTTATTCATATAGATTTTATGAATTGGCGGAATATCCAATACAAAATGCTGATCAGGTAAAAAATACGATAAAAAGCATGATTAGTCAAATAGTTACTGATACATCTTATGGGGAAGTTCTCACAGAGCCATTAAGATTAGAAAATCCAAAAACATTCTTAGGTTTAGTTAAAGACTTAGCATCGGTTTCTTTTTGTGATTGTAATGTTGATTCAAAGGGTGCTGCTTTCGAATATTATGTCAGAGCCACATTAAAAGGTAAAAAACTGGGGCAATATTTTACGCCGAGAGAATTAGTCCAGGTTATGACTTGTTTGATTGGAGAAGATAAAATAATTAACTCAGTGATAATGGGAAGTAAATTGAAAGTGTTGGACCCAGCTTGTGGAACAGGGGGATTTTTGGTTTATTTAATGCAAGAAGCTTTAAGCAAACTACAGGTGAAATTGAAAAATCGAGATATTACAAAAGAAAGTTATGACCAATGCGTGAAAAGGATAAAAGAAGATATCTTTTATGGTTCAGATGCTAATAGAGGGGTTGCTGCATCTGCAAAAATGAATATGATAATTGCAAGTGATGGACATACACACATTGTTCATGAAGACAGCCTTTCAGCTAAAGCAGTTAATTGGAGTGTAACAAAGCCGGATTGTAATTTGGTTATGACAAATCCGCCTTTTGGAACAGCGGAAGGGGATTCTTTATCAAAAAGTGATAAAGAGCAGTTTCAAATAAGTACAACAAAAGGACAATATCTATTTATGCAAAAAATGATCGATTGTACTGTTCCAGGAGGAGAAATCTGTACAGTAATTGATGAGGGCGTTCTTAATACGAGTAAGGGCTGGGAATTAAGAAGATATATATTAGCAAACTGTATCATTAAAGCCGTTATAAACTTGCCACCAGAAACATTCAAGCCCAACAAGATCAATGTAAAATCCAGTGTATTGTACTTGGAAAAACGAGAGATTATAGATGTGGATCTTGAAGATAATTATAAAGTAACATTTTGTGCACTTGATTCATTAGGATACATAGGATCAGGAGATAAGATACGAGGGTTTGATAATATCATCTTTCTGGATGAGATCAGAAAAAAAGTATTAAATCATGAATTAGGTGAAGAAAGAACAGGATATCATTGGAAAGCATATGATATTTGGTCAAATGAGATCGCATATGATAAAGGGTTTAGATTAGATTATAAATATTGGGAACCACAATTTAGAAAGAAATTTAAACAACTTGAGGGTACAGGTTGTTTATCAATAAAAAATTTAAATACAATTGAAACAGCACGGGGAATAAGTCCAAGTTCAGAATATTATGTTGATGAGAAAGACGGATTTGCATTAGTTGTTAAAGCAGGGAGCAATATTAGTAGATTTGGAAAAATTTTGATAACTCCAGATTCTGATTGGATTGAAAAATCATTATATGATGAGTATGTTCAACGATCCGAAGACAATATGGAGAACAGAAATATTGTCAAAAAAGGGGATGTGTTATTAGCTTCAACCGGAGAAGGTACGCTTGGAAAATGTTGTGTTTATGATAAAGATATCCCGGCCATTGCAGATGGGCACGTTACAATAATTAGAGTAGATAAAAAAATAATTGATCCGTACTATTTGACGGATTATTTAAGATGTGGTTTCGGCGAAAAGCAAATTGCGTGTTTTTATTCAGGTTCAACAGGACTAATAGAGTTAACTCCAGAGCAAGTAGATATGATTATCATTGATAATGCAGGAGAAAAACAAGATATCAATGTTCAAAAGGAAATATCAAAAGCTATTCGAAGAAGAGAAAAAAAATATATTACACAGATTGAAGAAGCAAAAGAATTATTGGAAACAGTTGATAAAATATGGGATTAAAAGAGGATTTGTTTTGAAAATTAAGTAGATAGAATCGGATTCTTTTAAAGGACTCATGCCGGATGATATGGGTTCTTTTTTTCTATGATAATATAATGTAGGTTGATTCTATTTTTGAAAGAGATGGTTGAAAAGTTCTGGCATAATTCTTTGCCGTTCTTTTAAAACCTCTTACTTCAATCACGCCTTTATTTAATAAGCTGTTAAGCAACAAATGTACAGAGGAAGCCTTCCAGTTACGGTCCGGTGAAGCTTCCACCACTTCCGATGATGTTAATGGTTCTCCGTTTTGTTTCCAAAACATCTTCATAATTTTTTCCTCGCTTTTGGTTAAGCGTATGATCGAGTCTGTCATTTCCTTCTCCTTTGTTATATGAAAAATTCATTTTTATTATAAAATATTCTATCATTGTAATTAACATAGTTAATTAAACTTCATTATAATATTTTCTCAAGTGTTTTTCTATTTTCTGATAATATTTTGTCCCCTGTTTCTTTCCAAAAGAAGAGTGAAAGAGTGCTTTTACTTCGTTAGAAGATGCTGCACATTGGACGATTTCTGTGATCCTTTTTAATGTAGGATTATTTTTCTTTAACGACAGTAGACTTCCCAAAGGAGGGAGAAGATTTTTCTTTTTGGCAGGAACTGGTACAGATAAAATATTTTTGACAAAATCAAGATTAGTAGCAGGAGAATTCTCCTTAAGTTTTGAAACATCCTGAATCTGTTTTAATTCTAATTCTTCTATAAATTTTTCACACCGATAAATATGAATTCCTTTTTCTTTCCAAAAATTAACCACTACATCATACCCCTTGTCTTTTGATAAAATACAATAAGTTGATTTTGTATCCATTCG
>ERZ773188.320-NODE-320-length-60375-cov-6.348508_pt1 | contig 60375 bp, 48 predicted proteins | sample MGYA00581011_ERZ773188 | MGnify/ENA primary metagenome ERZ773188 (study PRJEB29015, sample SAMEA2737798) | human gut metagenome | biome: human gut; feature: human-associated habitat; material: faeces | place: China | collected 2012 ...
TAAACTCTAACGTACAAACGTACGCCGACGAGTTCATTTTCGCAAAATCCGAACTGATTTCTCGACCTCTGCCAGCGTGTAGACACTTTTGTCTACACGCTGAAGCCACGAGTAAACTCGTGGCTTTTATATTACTTAATTTTTAAATTATCTGCCTGGTTTAAAGAAGTCGGGAACATCTATACTACCCATTCCCGGCTTTAACTTTCTCTTGAAAATTGCATTATCATCATAATCAGAAACTGATGAAGAATAAGACGGAGTCTTTCTGTCGCTTGATGTTGAAGAACCTGCAAACTTAGGTGTAATATTCTTTACATCATTAGCTTTATCTTTACCGCGTCTTAATGAACCGTCAAGACCTGTTGCAATAAGAGTAACCTTAATTTCATCTTTAAGATTATCGTCCATAGCAGTACCGACAATAATATTTGCCTCTTCACTTACAAGGTCACGAACAATGCTTGATACTTCGCCCATATCAACAAGTGAGAATTCACTTCCGCCTGTGATATTAAGAAGTACGTTTTCAGCACCCTCAATGCTTGTTTCAAGAAGCGGACTTTCAATAGCCGCACGAACTGCGTCCTGAGCGGCATTTTCACCCTTGCCGACACCGATACCCATATGTGCGACACCGCTGTCTTTCATAATTGTTCTTACATCGGCAAAGTCACAGTTCATAATACCTCTTTGAGTAATTACTTCAATGATACCTTGAACACCTTGACGAAGAACATCATCTGCAAGTTTGAATGAATCTTTAATTGTAACCTTTTTGTCTGCAATCTTCAATAGAAGATCGTTTGGTATAGTAACAATAGCGTCAACCTTTTCTGCAAGGTTCTTAATACCTTCTTCAGCGTTTCTCATTCTTTGAGGTCCTTCAAAGAAGAAAGGCTTTGTTACTACCGCAACTGTAAGTACGCCAAGAGATTTCGCAGCCTCTGCGATAATAGGTGCGGCACCTGTACCTGTTCCGCCGCCCATACCTGCTGTTACAAATACCATTTCTGTATCTTTTACAAGATTCTTGATTTCATCTTTTGATTCTTCAGCCGCTTGTCTGCCGATTTCAGGCTTTGCACCTGCTCCCAAACCGCTTGTAAGCTTTCTGCCGATATTAAGTACAGTCGGTGCTTTTACATTTGCAAGCTGCTGTGCATCTGTATTGACGCAAATAAATTCTGCCTTTGTAACGCCGGCCTCGATCATACGGTCCACAGCATTGTTACCGCCGCCGCCGACACCTATAACCTTTATTCTTGCGCCGTCTATTGTAGTGTTTTCTTCCAAACCGATAGGCATATCACTCATCTAAATATCCTCCTTCGTAGTTTATCCCCAACAAATCCAACAGGGAAATCTCCACATATATATTATTTTACTATGTTTTTTCAACTTATTCAATAGTTTTTTCCCACAAATTTTCAAAACGCCGAAAATTTTTACACAATATTATAGTCGTTTTATTTTCGATTTTTGTGCAATTTTATTTTTACGGTGTATATATCGCCTTTCCAGACTCGCTTAAATCCATTGTTCCGCGGGCATTTTCAGTCAAACTGTTACTCATAACGGTTTCTCTGAACAGTCTTATTTTACGTTCAAGATCCAACTGCGTACCGCATTGTACGGTTATTCGGTTATCGTAGTTCATTGTTATGTCAGTCACATCGGTAACATTTATTTCGATAACCTTATCAAGAATACCCGTTGCCTCAAGCGTTGACAGCAAAATTTTTGTAATATCGAATTTTTCGTTTTCGTCGGTTTTTAAAATTTCACCCAATTTATAGTCCGTAACCGTCAATCCGGTTACTGTCGGTAATGTTTCACCGTTGTTGCCGGTATCGGTTAAAACTCTCAATTCAGAATTTACAAGCAATGTCTTACCGTCAATTTTTATATACGCAGACGGTGTATATTCCGTCACCGTAACTTTTACCGACGGTGGGAATAACCTTTTCTGCACATCAACGGTATCTATATATGGTATTGTTTTTAACGTATTCCTTATTTTTCGTCTGCCACTGCGGAAAAGATTTTGACCGACAAGCGGTTTTAGCTTTTCTTGGAACTGTTCGGCTGTTACGAGAACATTTCCCTCAACCGATACGGAACGAATGTTAAATATCGGTGTCATAAATAAGAGCACGCTTACAAGAACCACCGCCAAAACAAATCCCAGCAATGCACGTCTACGCTGTATTTTAAGACGCTGTTGCTTTTGTTTTTTTTGGTAGCGAATTTTTCGTTCAAGCTGTGTAGGTTCACGCCGAACACTTCTTTCGGGAACATCTTTATGTTCTTTCAAGGTTCTTTTCTCTAACCTGCTCCAATCATATTCAGTTGTAGTTTTTGTAACCTTACGACCGCCTGTTTTGACGACTCGTATATTACGATTATTTTCATCCATACTATCACCCTGAATTATTCTCGTCTGATTTTCGCTCCGCATTCAAGCAGATACTTTTCTATATTTTCATAACCTCTGTCTATAAATTCTGTGCCGCTAATCGTCGTTGTACCGTTTGCGGCAAGTGCCGCAACAACAAGTGATGCGCCTCCGCGCAGTTCCCTTGCAACAACATTTGCACCCTGCAAAGTGTTTACGCCTCTTACAACGGCACTTCTGCCTTCTACTTTTATGTCAGCACCCATTCGTGTAAGTTCATCAATATGCTGAAATCTGTTTTCAAATATATTTTCTATAAATACACTTGTTCCTCTTGCAACAGTTGCAAGCGCCATAAACGGCGATTGTATATCCGTCGGAAAACCCGGATACGGCATTGTTCTTACTATATGTATACTTTCAAGTTTCTTGGGAGCTTTCTGAATAATTTTATCTTTTTCTATTCTGAGCTGTACTCCCATATCCAAAAGCACATGGAGCATTGCTCCCATATCGCGTGGATTGACATTTTTAAGACATATCTCTCCGCCCGTAATCGCAGATGCGGCAAGATATGTTGCGGCAACAATACGATCGGGCATTATCGTATACTCCGCACCGTGAAGCTTGCTTACTCCCTCTATTTTTATTACACTGCCGCCCATACCGCGGACTTTTGCACCCATACAATTCAGGAAGTTACCCAAATCAACAATCTCCGGTTCACGCGCCGCATTTGTAATAGTGGTAAAGCCCTCCGCACAAACTGCGGCAAGCATAGCATTTTCTGTTGCTCCGACGCTCGGAAAATCAAGATGTATGTTTCCGCCGACAATCTTATCAGCACTGCATTTTATATAGCCGTGTTCTTCCTGAATATCGACACCGAGTTCACGCAAAGCCTTTAAATGCAAATCAATCGGTCTTAAACCAATCGGACAACCGCCGGGCATACTTACAACCGCTCTTTTGCACCTTGAAATTATCGCTCCCAAAAATATAATTGAAGAACGCATCTCGCGCATTAAATCTTCACATATTTTACAGTCACACATATCTCTTGTATCAACCGTTACGGTATTGCCTGCCCTTTGTACTCTGCAACCCAATCTTTCAAGTACCAAATCTGTTTTATCTACATCACGAAGATATGGACAGTTTTTCAAAGTACATACTCCGTCAGCCATAACCGTGGCTGCAAGTATCGGCAGTACGGCATTTTTCGCACCTTGTACACCGATTTCACCGCTTATCTTATTTCCGCCGTCTATAACAAGTTTGCCCACTTTAAACACCTCGCATTATAATATAATTCTCATATGATTATAATACGAAATATCTATAATTCTGTTACAGTCTTATTATTATAGCACATTTCAAAAAATTTTTAAAGGGTTAATTTATAAAAATAATATACCCTTAATATCAATGTAACAATGCAAAATTTGTCGGTTAAAAATTTCATACTATATAATAGATAAATCAAATTTTTTTCTTTTTTTACAAAAAAGTTCTTGACAATACCCACACCTTTATGGTAATATATTATGCGTAGCTTAAATAGATATGCGTCCGTAGCTCAGTTGGATAGAGTGAACGGCTACGAACCGTTAGGTCGTGGGTTCGAATCCCTCCGGGCGTACCATAAGTTACAATATCCGAACCTCGGTTCGGATATTTTTTTGTTTTTCTATAAAAAACAATATTTTTTGCAAAAAAGTATTGACAAAATAATTTTAATGTGCTATCATATTATTTGTCGTCAGACATTAAAACTGAATATGCGTGATTAGCTCAGTTGGTAGAGCACCTGACTCTTAATCAGGGTGTCCAGGGTTCGAACCCCTGATCGCGTACCACAAGTTGTAATATCCGAACTTTAGTTCGGATATTTTTTTGTACAAAAACAAAATATAGCCTCTTAGAACTATATTTATACAGAACTATATTGAGTTCATTAAACGAGATTTTAATACAATGTCAGTCTTCTTCTATTATTTGCATACTATTAATAACATTTTTATATTCTTTTGCAACTTCCCCAAATTGCTTATCAATCAAAATTTTATCACAATCTTCTCCGTTATGATTAATGTTATAAAGGGTTTCCGTAAGAGCCGAACTTGCCTTATAAAGTTTTCCGAAATCAAGACTTACTGACGAGCCTTTCAGAGTATGCGCACAAAGATACGCTTTTTCATACAATTCTTCATTCAAAGCCTTTTTCAATTCATTAAAAGCGGTATCGTTTTTGAAACACTGTACAAAGCGGACAACATATTTTTCATCAATGAGTCTTCTTTTGACTACTTCAAAATCACCGCCGACTTTATCATAAAAAACTTTCAGTCTCTTGGTCGTTCCTGCAATATTACCTCTGTATTCAATATAATTATAGTATTCTTTTTTAATTTCATTCAAATTTCGAGTTCTTATCGGCACAACATCGCCCGATTTCATTGTAAAATCATTCTCAACACTCTCTATCTTGTTCATATTAACAAGATAACTCTGATGACATCTCAAAAATGCTCTATGATTTATTTCTTCCTCAATATCATTAAGTTTCTTATATATTGTGTACTCGTTTCCGTCTGTGCGATGAAGAATACATTTTGAATTACTGCTCTCAATATATTCAATCTCACTGTACAACACTTGAATTACGGAATTGCGTTTTTTTATTTGGTATGTATGCATATTTTCATAATTGCTCAGCACTCTGTCAAGTACCATGCTGATTTTATCTATATCGTGCGGCTTAACCAAATAACCGCTCGCCTCAACGTCATAACTTTTAACCGCATATTTTGACGTTGTGGTAAGAAATATAATCTTACCTTTATAATTCATATTTCTAAGTTTTTCCGCAACTTGTATTCCGTTTAACTTGTCCATATACATATCAAGAAATATTATATCATAATACTCCCCATCTTCTATCGAATAAATTAAATTAACGCCGTTTTCATAGCTATCAATATTGTATTCAATAAATCTATCTGAGAAATAGATACTTAGTTGCTGACGGATTATTTCCCTATCACTTAGATTGTCATCACAAACTGCAATATCCATTTTTTAGGTTCACCTCACAAGGAATTATTCTATCATAATTATACCACAAATATGTATTTTTTGTCAAATTCATCGTAAACACCTTCATTTTCAATATATTCATATTTCTACGCTTATTTATGCTATAATTTTATCATACAAAAGGATAAAAGGAGAAGTATAAAATGGTAAACTACGGAGTGATTGAAGAAAAAATGTGTGATTCATGTATGGGGGAATACATCACCTATGGTATAGGTGCTTATACTACACAGGCTCACGAACTAATAACTTTTGTTTCGGATGTTTTTCCATGTAAGGATGACGCCGAAAAATTTGTGAATGTTTGTAATAAAAACGAACTTTCATTACATCATTTAAGAGATGTTATCGAAGATTTCATCTGAAATAAAAAAGCACTGAATAAATTAAACTTTGTTCGGTGCTTTTTTATTGCAATTCACTTTGAAAGGTGCTATACTTGATATGCAAAAAATATACAAAGGAGCATATGTATGAGTAAAGCACCATCGGATAATCAGTATTTCGGTACTGAAAAAACAATGAAAATTTTATTTAAGCTTGCGCCGCCCGTTATGCTGGCACAGCTTATTCAATCTTTATATAATATAGTAGACAGTTTTTTCATCGGTAAATTCTCAGGATACGCACTGACGGCACTTTCTGTAATATACCCTATGCAACTTTTGATATGTGCCGTTGCAGTCGGAACAGGTGTTGGCGTCAATACCGTTATGGCACGGTTTTACGGTCAAAAGCGAACTTCCAAAGCGATTAACACCGCCGGAATAGGAACTGTTATGGCTGTTGTGAGTTGGTTCATATTCGCTTTAATTTCATTTTTCATCATAAAACCGTATGCCTTAATCTCGGCAGAATCTGAAATTGTACATGAGTACACTATTACGTACGGAAGAATAATCGGAATTTTCAGCTTGGGAATATTCCTTGAAAGCACTTGGACAAAGATTTTGCAATCGCAAGGAGATATGAAAACACCTATGATTGCTCAGATTGTCGGTGCATTGACAAATATCGTACTCGACCCTATTTTAATTTTCGGAATGTTCGGAATTAAACCGATGGGTGTCGCAGGTGCTGCTGTTGCAACCGTCATAGGTCAGTCGCTCGCCGCTGTCATAACAGGTATTAAAGGATTTTATAAACCGCCGAAATTAAATATATTTTTGCCGTATGTAAAACAAATATATGCAGCAGGACTGCCGAATATTATTATGCAAGCATTGTGGACTGTATATATTCTCGGGCTGAACGTACTTCTTGCGTCATTCTCTGATGCATCCGTAACCGTGCTCGGTATTTATTATAAACTTCAAAGTTTCTTCTTTATTCCGCTTAATGCTCTCGGCGTATGCATAGTGCCTGTATTGAGCTTTAATTATGCGATAAACAGAAAAGACAGATGTAAACGCGTGTTTTGGGAAACTGTTGCCGTATCTGCCGCATTTATGCTTTTAGGCGTGGCGATATTTGTGCTTTTGCCCAAACAGTCAATCGGAATATTCTCAAATGATACAGAAGTTTTGAATATAGGTAATGTGGCTTTCCGAATAATCGGAGCAAGCTTTGTACCCGCCGCACTCTCGCTTACATTCCCTATTTTGTTTCAGGCTATCGGAAAAGGTAAGGAAAGTATTTTTATAACAGTGCTAAGACAAGTTGTACTTCTTGTTCCTCTTGCTTGGGTATTTTCGTTCGCAGGACTTAATTATGTATGGCTCACTTTTCCGGTTACAGAAATTATAACTTGCAGTGTCAGTATGATTTTTTATAAAAAAGTTTTTCATAAAAATGCGTAATTTTTGACTGTCGATTAAAAAAATCGACAGTTTTTTGTTATGAAAAATGGCTTAAAACCTATGGTTTTGAAAGTTCACTAAAAAAAGTTTAATTTTTTTCAAAAAAAGTGTTGACAAAAGGTATATGTTCTGCTATAATAATTTTTGTCAGTTGAGCTGATGAACAAACATCTGGAGAGATGTCTGAGTGGTTGAAAGAGCCGGTCTTGAAAACCGGTGACGGTTCCGCCGTCCGTGGGTTCGAATCCCACTCTCTCCTCCATTTAAAATTTTATATTTTGTACTGCATACAAAGCTAATTGCTATTTAGAACGGCAGCAATTTTAACTTGTTGTATGCTTTTCTTTTATGGAGAAGTACTCAAGAGGCCGAAGAGGCGCCCCTGCTAAGGGTGTAGGTCGGGAAACTGGCGCGAGGGTTCAAATCCCTCCTTCTCCGCCAACAGTAAATGGCTTAAAACCTATGGTTTTAGGCTATTTTTTTATTTCTTCTAACACTTTTGACTATGTTTTTCTAACATTTCATAATCAAATTCCTATTGCGTTCGACAATGTTTGTACATTTTCAGCTTTTGCTACATTTGAACAATGTATATAAATTCGTTCTGTTGTGCTTGTCTGTCCATGCCCTAACTGAATAGTTACATCAGCAAGCGGTGTTCCACTTTCAAATAACAAGCTTGCTACTGCATGCCTATAATCGTGTACCCTGCAAGGCGGTAAACCGATTTCATTTGTCATTTTACGAATTATACGGTTAATACTGTTCGGATTGTAAATACTACCGTCTGCTTTCCTTATAACATAATCATAGTCATATACTTTGTAGCTACTGCCTAAAATCTGTTTATTTTCTGTCTGTTGTGCTTTTTCAGCTTTAAGCATATCAATAACCTTAGGAGGTAATGACATTGTTCTAATACCGTTTTTAGTTTTTGGTGTCGTTAAATGCTCTAATATCTCTTTTTTTGAGCCTGTCCTGTTGTGACAAATATGTATAGTGCTATTTTCTAAGTCGACATTATCCCAAGTTAATGCCAACAACTCACCTTTTCGACACCCCGTAAACATTTCCAAATATAGAAACAAGCAAGCTTTACTTTTTGTTTGCTCTGCATACGACAAAAGAGTTTTTATTTGCTCTGCACTATATATTGTCGGTGTAAATTCTTTGGTTTCAAATATCGGCATTCTGCTACGCTCTATGAAATTATAATTTATCATATCGTTTTCTAAAGCATAATTAAATGCCGATGAAAGCACCCCTCGAATATTTAATACTGCTTTTTTACCTAAACCGCCTTTACCGTCTGACCTCCCACTCTCTTTTAAAAATATAAAATATTCTGTGAAATGTCTACCTTTTAAATCTTTCAATTTATATGCTTTATCATTGAAATAAGGTTTTATTTTTCCTGTGACTACTTTATAATATCCCTCCCAAGTTGAAGGCTTTATAAGCGGTTTTACTTGATTTATCCACATATCAAGATAATCAACAAATAGCATATTGTTATCAATATAATCATCACTTAAATATTTTTGTAATACTTCTTGCAATGCTCTTTCGGCTCGGCGTTTATTATTTCCTTTTGTTTCTATCTGTAAATTCACCCATTTTTGCTTACCATTCACACGAAAGACAGCATAATATTTGCCTGACTTCTCAACTAAACTACCTCTCACTTTTACGCTCCTTTCTGTGTGTTAGGTAGCCCGCTATAGATATTTTACCATAGCGGACACCTGTTTTTCAAGTATTTGTTTGCAGAAATTCTATTAAATATTGCTTAGGAATAATAATTTTTTTACCGACACAAATATGCTTGATTTTGTTGTCTTTGATTAGTCTATATGTAGAATTTCTGCCGATTTTTAATATAGCTTGTACTTCCTTAACCGTAAGCACATCTTTATAATTTTCAAGAATAGGCTACCACTCCTTCATTGCCTTGTTATATTGTCGATAGTTTATAATATTTTTCACTTCGCCTGCTTCGTCTGTAATTGATATTGTTTTTTCGTAAGTCGGCAGAGTATTTCCGATAAATTCCTGTACTTTTCCCTCTGTCGTTTTAAAAATTATCGGACGCCTAATTTTACGTGAAGTACGGTACATCTTGAAATTTGCGGGATACATCGCAAGCCTTGCACCCTTGATAATAGCTTTTCTTTCTTTTTTTCCTGTTTCGTCTGTTATTTCTACTTCTCGTATATTTCTGCCTTTTGTTATGCCTGCTTTTAATGATTCTGTCAATTCCATATCACCGAGGTAACATGTAAGGTACAATCCTATATTATCAATTCCTGTTAATCGTTTTGTTTTTGTAAAACCATTCCCCCATATTCGAGCTATATCGTCATTAGCAATAAACGGCGATTTCTTTGGGAAGCAAAACAAACAATGTAAATGCCATGCACCACGTGCCTGCGGCTCTGCCGCTATAATGTACTCTGCTTTAGGATAACCTTGTTTTTTTAAAAAATAACAAAATCTTTGCCAAAATCTGCGGTAATCCTCATAAAGTTGTACCGTGTCCGTCATATTCTTAGCATAAGTAAGCGTTACCCATAAAGCATTGTTTGGATTTGTAAGATTACAATTTATTAAATCACGCAATCTCGCCAAACTTTGCGCCACACTTGCCTTATCACTTATTCTGCTTTCATTATGCTGAAATTCCTTAATTTCGCCTGTTCGTTTATCAACATAGCAATCCTTGTTTAACTTGTTAATATAGCAACCACTTGGCATATAACGCATATATCTAACTTCTATCATATTGCCGCACTTCTTAACAGTAACAAATGTATCAAGCGTACTTGGTCTTATATTTTCCGTTCTGTCAATTTTCATAAAATATCAAGTTAATGCGCCTACTGCGTAGGCGGGCGGCTCGGCGGTTTTCGCTCCACTTCACCGTCCGCACCGCCGCTATCAGTGCATTGACTTTCCTGCCATTTCATCAAGTTTTTCAAAATCCTTTATTACGACCTTTATACGCTCGAGACCTTTTCCGTCAACTAATAAATACCCTTCGCCTATTTCGTTCTGTTCGTTCATCAATTCAGTATATCCACCAAATAACATTCGCTTGCCCTCTGCATCTAAATTTCCCATTGCAATACGACACTTGAAATTAAATCTGGCAGAGCCGAAGTAAATACTATCAGCCCTCTGAACGCCCACTAAAATATGGTAATTATACACTCGGCTTATTGTAACTAATTCCTCAAGTTTAGAAATCATATCCTCTCTATTTTTTTTATCAAGAGAAGTTACAAACGAACTCCACTCATCAATTACTAAGTACTGCGGTTTTTTTGCCGCTTGTCCACTCTCTTGTTGCTTCTTGAAAAAATTATAAAAATTATTCATACCCCTTACACAATCTTTATATGAATAATATAGAGGACAATCTGAAAACTCACGAAAATCATAATTCTTGAAATCCAAAATATGGAAATTTGCTGACGGCTGATATTTAGCTATCTTTGCCATTATGGTTTTCATCAAAACGGTCTTACCGCTTCCCGTATTCCCACAGATTATAGCATTTAACAGCCTATCCACTGTCATATTACTTCCCAAATTTTCATCATCAAGTGTAATTTCTGCGGGCTTATAATATTTTTTGGGTGTGATAAAAATTTCCGTTATTTTACCGCCCCTACATACACAAATATCACTTATACGCATATCAAGAGCCTGTTCCAATGCTTCCGCATTATTCATAAACATAGTTCGGGTAATATCCTTGTTACTAATAGAGTAAATATATTTGTGCTTGCCACAGGATATTACAGACATTAATTTAGGAAACTCGTCTGTTCTGTTTTTTATATCATGGCGGCGACATACTTTATTAAACTTTTGCTTAACTTGCAGAGGGCAACGCACAAGCTGAATAAGATAAAGCAGTCCCGCACAAGCGACCGATAATATAATAATATCAAAAATTGTATGAGTATATTTCATTTCCCTAATCATTAACGGAATATGAGAATACAAAAAGTTATCCCTAATACTCCATACAGTAAGCACAGCAATTAAATATACCAATACTGTTATTAGATATTTTTTATTTTTATATATAAAGTTTTTCATTCTTGTTACTCCTTTAATATGTCAGCTATCGGCGGGCAATTACGCCCGCCATAACCGTTCTTGTGTAAAATTACTTGCTTTGAGCCTGAGCAAGTTCAACACCCTTTGCCTTGCCCGATAGACACAATTTTCCTTTACTTACATAAGCACTCACATAACCATCTTGAAAGCAAATCCACAACGGCTTTAGTGTTTCACAAGCTGTTCTAATTTCTTCCTCTGTTATATCACTAAGAGCATTTACAGTATCAACCGCAAAAGTAACTTTATCAAATGCATGGGCAGGAAAAACTGCGTCCACATAAGTACCAAGTATCTTATCGGTATATTTGCCATCAGCGAATTCCTTTATTGGAGATACACCTGTTAAAATGACATTGTGTTTACCATTGTTTACAAAAGTATAAGGTACAGTCATATTCTTATTTGCCATTGACTTTTTCCTCCTTTCCTCTAAAAGCCAAACAATTATTGCCGTACGCACAATTCTTGTCTGTGGATATATAATATCACTTTTTTATTGACGTGTAAATCCAGTAAAATTATAATTAAATATTATATTTATATATTTTTATTTGTATAATTCGAGTTCTAACATTGACATAATTTGAAAAATATGCTATAATTCAATCATAAAATAGAAAGGAGATATAACTATGGCAAAGTCCAAAGAAACAATCGAGAAGAAAGAAAATGGCAAGTCTGATTTCACAAATTCAAAAAAAATACGTCTAATCATTTCCGAACGACTGACAGCATTAAAAGAAAGCAAAAATTTATCACAAAAAGATATGGCAGAGAAATGCGATTTATCGGCAGATACTATATCAAAAGCAATTACCGCCAAAGAAACATTATCAATCAGAAATGCTATAAAAATTTCAAAAGCCTTCGGTGTCAGTTTAGACTATATCTATGGAAACAGTAATATTATAAACATTCAGCAATACGCACTTGATCTAATAAACAAGCAGATAGAGTTTGAAACTACAAAACCCACAAGGGAAAGAACAGATATTTTTACCACAATATCTTTCAGCAAAAAGCTTGATGATTACCTTAGAGCCATTGATGAGATTAACAAGAATGACATTATGTCAGACAAGTTAAAAGCTATGTATAGACAAGAAGTAACGGATAAATTTATCAATTCTCTTAAAGAGGATAGCGAAATAGAAGACAATACCGAAGTGAAAAATGATACTAACACAAAAAAGAAATCCAACAGAGATATGGTACATTATGAGGTTCAATGCTGAATAAAGAAATTAAAAACAAAAAAACCGTTTGTAGCTTAGATACTACAACGGTTTTTTTACTATTCTACAAATTTATCTAAACTCACATCAAGGGCAACGGATATTTTATAAAGTGTTTCCACTGAAAAATTATAGCGTGTTTTCTCGCTTTCAATCTGGCGTATGAAGTCATGAGAAAGCCCCACCATTTCCGCAAGTTGTGCAGACGTTATTCCTTTTTCCTTTCGGTATTTTTTTATATTTCGTCTTATTATATCATATACAGTATAATCATTTTTATCTTGTTTCATAGTTGTATCACCTCTAAAAAAATTATATCAAACAGGCACTTATTTGTATGTTAGGTATCAACTCACAAAATTTTCTTGCACATCAAATCATTTCATGTTATAATTATGTTAGGTAATACCTAACATAATTATTTAATAAAAATGGAGGAATTTTTTATGAAAAAATTTGTATCTTTAGTAACAACAGCATGTCTTGTATTTGCAGCTTCGCTCCCTATACAAGCCCAAGAAACAACAGAAGCGAAAAATATCACAAGCGGTCAAACAGTATATGGTAGTCCATCATACGGCGAATACGAAAAATACGAAATAATAGTATCTCAAGAGGGAGATATGAATATGGACATCAAAACAGATGAACGTGTTAATATTAATGTAAAGGACAGTAGTGAAAAAACAGTATCACCTTATTATTATGAAGAATTTGAAAAAAAGCATATAGATTATGGCGCTTATAAAACAGATGACGGTTGGAGCGTAAAAGGGACAGGAAAGGCTACTTACCACGTTGAAAATGGTAAATATACAATTAATTTATCAAAAATTTATACTGGTTCATGCTCTGCTGTAATGACGGTTACTACACCAAAATCAATAGATGTCAAAGTTAACGGACAATCAATTACGTTCGACCAAGCACCAATAATTGACAACGGACGCACGCTTGTACCTGTAAGAGCAATTTTTGAAGCTTTGGGTGCTTCAGTTGAATGGTATAGTGAAACAGGAACGGTTGTATCAAAAAAAGGAAAGACAACAGTTAAAATGACTATCGGCAGTAGTACAATGCAAAAGGACGGTAAGGATATTACACTTGATGTACCCGCACAGCTTATAAACGACCGTACACTTGTACCTGTAAGAGCAATAGCAGAAGCATTCGGCTGTAATGTAGATTGGAACAGCAACACCCAAACGGTGACTATAACAGAATAATATTTATAAGGGGGGAATTATGCAGATGAAAAAGAAAACACTAAGTATATTATTAAGTGCAATTTTAGTAATATTACACTTAAATGGGTTAGTCGTGTATGCCAGAGATGAAGATTTTAATGATGTTCCATCAGAATACTGGGCATATGATACGATAATGGAGCTTAGCGATAAAGGAATAATTGACGGATTTGATGATAACACTTTTAATCCGAACGGCGAAATAACAAGAGAACAATTTATAAAATTGCTTGTGTGTGCCACAGATAATGTTGAAGAAAATGCAAGTACAGATAATATTGAAGATATAGGTAGTGAAGAATGGTCATATAACTATCTTGCTAATGCCGATGAATGCAGTATTATTGGCAATGAAGATTATTCTAATGGATTTAATGCACATGGACTTTTAGACAGAAAAACAGCCGTAAAATGGATAAGTAAAAGTATAAATGTATCTAATAATAATGTTCCAACCGGTATATTTAAAGATATTACAGATGATGATACGGATTTTTATGCTTCCGAATTAAATGGATATGGAATAATAAACGGTTACGAAGATGGAAGTTTTCGACCTGATAATGTTTTGACAAGAGCAGAAGCAGCAACCATCATAAAAAATATAACAGATTACCTTGAAAGTTGGGAAATGTCTGATGATGAAAAGGAACTCGTTGATTATGCAGACGGAGTTATAAAATTAGATTCAGAAAGAAAGAGCAATATTCTGACTAAAAACACTGATATGACGTGTGAACTTTCAAATATAAATAATGAGATAAAGTCTTTAAAGAAAGGCGATATTTTAGTTATTCCTAATTGTGAAAAAGCACCCGGAGGTATGGCTGTTAAGGTTAAAAGTATAATTATCAAAAATCAGACCGCTACTATAGTAAAAGATAATAATTTATCTCTTGAAGATGTTGTTGATAAAATAGATATTAATAAAAAATCAGCTCTCTCGACAGAAAACATAATAAAAGATAATCTACCTGACGGCGTTGTTATAACTGATAATTCATCTTACGCAATGACAAACACAAATAAATTTAATTACAATACGCTAACCGCTTCACTTAACGATAATAAAATGTTTTTTGACAATAAATCAAAAACGGGCGGATTTAAAGTAACTTTTACAAAAGAAATACAGCCCCAAAAAGGCATTTCAATAATAGGAAGCATAGATATTGACGGAACTATTCATGCTGATATGAAATATGACGGCAAAATCATAAAGCAACCAAATTTTTCAGCCGACTTAGATATTAACGCATCACCGGAACTAACCGTAAAAGCCTCCGGCGAAACAGAAGATCTAACAATTTTGGAAATACCTTTTAAAGTACCTTTTGAAGTAGGTAATATATTTTTAACTATAGCCTTAAAAGTAAATGCAAGCGGAGAAGTATATGTAACCGCCTCTTGCGATATACATCATTCCGGTTCTTTGCAATATCGTCCGTCACAAGGAATTAAAATACCTACCTACAAAAGCAACGAATTCAGAGTAACTCCGGATGTTGAATTGGAAGTGTCAGCAACTGTTACTCCAAAGATAGTTTTTAGAACAGGCATATCATTTCTCGGTTTAAATGAGGATAAAAGTCTTTTCTCTGTCTTTGTCGACCCTGAAATCGGATTGCATATAAAAGCGGCTCTCAATTCCAAATCACAAAATCATATACATCAACCTTGTATTGCCATAATATTAACACCATACGTCGCTGTCAGTGCAGGAATGGAATTTATCGGAAAAGATAAAGAAAATTGGGATGACATTTGGTCGTATGACTTTAATGATTACAACTGCTATGCCGGATTAGCTGATAAATGGGAATTTGGAAAAGGTATATGCCCATATCTAAAAGAACCTGAAATTAATACATATAAAACTCGTTATGGCGAAATTAATATGGTGACATGTCCTCAGTTTACATTTGATTACTCTGATGATTGGAAAATTACCCGTGAGGAAGTAAACAAATACGGTAAACCAATTTATGAATGGGTTACATTGACAAATAAGAATAATGACAATATAGAAATCAATTACATTTCACATAGTGATTTAGGAGGTGGCGGAAAATTTATAACCGCATATGAAATATCAAAAGCAGCAGATTCACAATTTATACCCGGATATGCTGGTGGAGAAGATGGAGATTATTCTGTATTAGGTAATTTTATGGTCGGTGAAATTAAAGCTATTGGAGAATATGACAGAAAAACAGGTGAACTTAATTATTTTGATGGTGGTATAAGCTATGCGGTTATGCCCGAATCATATATTGGTATACATGACGCAACAGGTATGTCAGGATATCAAGAAATGCTTTCTTTCCCATATGCATTCGAAATATTATTTTATGCTACATCAAAAGGCGGTTACTTTACAGATGAAGAAAAGCAAGAAGTACTTAAAGTACTTTCAACTTTTAAAGCCGTAGAGTAAAATAAAATGGAGGTTATTATCAATGAAAAACATATATAAAATAATATTGACAGGTCTAATTTTAGGAACGATGTTAGTAAATTCATCATGTTCTTTAAAAGGTTTAAATAATGATGTTGAAACTACATCTACCCCTTTGCCGACATCAACTGATTTAAATAATAAAACTGAAACAAATAATCCTGTACAGGAAGATGACACCAATAATTTGTCAGTATTGAATCATACATATACAACACGTTACGGTGAAGTTAATTCTGTAACGTGTCCACAATTTGCTTTCGATTATTCTGATAATTGGACGGTTACTAAAGAAGATATTAATGTAGCTGATAGAATAGAAGAATGGGTTACATTAACAAATAATAATGGTGTAGAAATTAATTATATTTCGCATAGCAATTTGGGTGGAGATAGATTTATAACCAAGTATGAAGTATCCAAAGCGGCAGATTCACAATTTATACCCGGATACGCAGGAGGTACTGATGAAGATTATTCGACATTAGGTGATTTTATGGTCGGCGAAATTAAAGCTGTCGGTGAATATGATATGAAAACAGGTGACCTTAACCCGTTTGACGGTGGTACAAGTTATGCGGTTATGCCTGAATCATATATAGGTGAACATGACGCAGCAGGCTTATCCGGATATCAAGATGAATTTTCTTTTACTTATGCCAGTAATATATTATTCTATTCTGAAGCTCCAAACGGTGTCTTCACGGATAGCGATAAGCAAGAGGTTATTCAAATTCTTTCAAGCTTTAGAGTTGTCGAATAATTTTAAGGAGGCACATAAATGAAAAAGAAAATTTTTAGTTGTATAATGGCTATTGTTATGTTTCTGATTATGTCATTCTCCGTATATGCAAAAACTGATGATGAATTACAGGCTTCCAATCAAGTTGAATTTTTTGTTACAGAAGCAGACGGCACTTGGTGGAGTATGACTTACTCCGCTAACGGTACTATCGGCAATAAATATTTGAATGAAGTAATAGAGGGCGTACAGTTACGCGGAATAAGAGTTGATAAAGTAGGCGAATATCGTTATCAGCTAATACCCGAAACACAGGAACAATTTGATTTACTGTGTGGATATGAAACCACATTTGATACACAAATACTAAAATTACATTCGTTTTTGAGAGATGTTGAAAGTCCCACAGCCAACGAACGAATAGCGCGCGAGAAAAAGCAAACGGAAGAAAAAAAGCAAGCCGAACAAAAACAAACGGAAGAAAAAAAGCAAGCCGAACAAAAACAAATAGCGTTTGAGGCAAACACAACAAGACTTAAAAACAAAAGTACAGACAGATGGGCAGATGTAATCAATTATTATATTTATGATAACGGTAACAATACTTTTAATACTGTAGATTACAATAATAAAGAAATTACCGTAAGTACATATAACAGCAGTGGTTACAAATTACTTGATACAAAATCCGTTCCTTTTGAACTTGAAAAATTTGGCGGTTTTTATTCGGGGAAAAAATATAATTATATAGTATTCGGTCAAAATAACGCAGAAGAAAGCGACAGTAAAGAAGTCATCAGAATTGTTAAGTATGACAAAGATTTTAATCGTCTTGCGCAAGCTTCTGTAAACAATTGCTATACAAACAGCCCTTTTGACGCAGGAACATTGAGAATGTGCGAAAACAATAATAAAATGTTTATACACACATCAAGAACACGCTATTTGACCGATGACGGTCTACATCATCAATCACAGCTTACAATTATATTAAATACAGACAAGATGACAGTAGAAAACTTTTTAGGTGATTTCCAAGAAAACCACGTCAGCCATTCATTTAATCAGTTTGTAATTCACGACGGAAATAATTTTGTACTGTTAGACCACGGCGACGCATACCCACGAAGCGTAGTATTGAATAAATATGAGGGTATAAACCCTGAAAAATGGTTATCTGAATATTACGGCAGAACGGTTTTAAAATATACCCCTGTAAATTTATTTGAAATTCCCGGTAAAATCGGCGCAAACTGCACCGGTGTTACTGCAGGCGGTTTTGAATGTTCAAATAATAATTATTTAGTTGCCATTAACTCAATAGACCATAATAAGGTTACAGAATACATCTCATATGAAATGAAAGGTCTTGACAAAGACGAAAGAAACATTATTTTGCTTGTCAGTGATAAAAATAACACAGATACATCAAAAGTCAAAAAAGTATATTTAACCGACTACATCAACAAAAACAAATTAGGAAGTACGCCGTATCTTATAAAATTATCTGATGACCGTTTCTTGATTTTATGGGAAGAATTTGAATATACAGATAACTATAATTGCGTTGATAACGGCGTTAAATATGTTCAAGTGAACGGCAACGGTGAAATCATTTCAGATATAAGATTATGCACTGATTTGCAACTGTCAAGCGATTGTCAGCCTACTTTAATAGATAATAATTTAACGTGGTATATAAACGGATTGGACGAAAAAAAGTTTTATACTTTAGACTTAAATTCTGCATTGATAACCGTAAAAGCAAACGGACAGCTTGTAAACTTCGACCAACCGCCGATTATTATAGACGGACGGACACTTGTACCACTACGTGCTATATTTGAAGCATTGGGAGCAACAGTGGATTGGAACGGCAACACTCAAACCGTTACTTCTAAAAAAGGAAGCACAAGCATATCATTGAGCATTGACAGCAATTCAATGTATAAAAACGGTAAAGCCGTTACTCTTGATGTTCCCGCACAGCTTATAAACGACCGTACACTTGTACCCGCCCGCGCAGTTGCGGAAGCGTTTGGGTGTGATGTTGATTGGGACGATACAACTAAAACTATAACCATTACAAATTAATTATACATATAAAAACCGCCTAAGAGTTAAGTATTCCTCACTATCAGAATCAGCTATTGACAACTGCTTATTTTTCTGTTAACATAAAAGTGGACGGAATTTAATTCCGTCCACTTGAAAATTAAAAGAATGATACCGCCTTATTAGGCGGTTTTTATTATAGCGAACTATCTAACACGTTTCTAACACTTCTATATTTTTTATAATACACCTTTATTAAAAAAGTGCCTTTTTATGCGGAATATATGGGATAGCATAATACAGAAAAATACTCATAAATATATGATAAAACATACTGTACTTGCTTCAAATCCCTCCTTCTCCGCCAAAACGTATAAACCATATAAATGCTTGAATATCAAGTGTTTATACGGTTTTTATTAGTATTACAATAAATTCGGTATACTTATTTTAGAAGAACATTCAGATAGGGGGATTTTTATAGCGAACCCTGCTCTGTGAGGAGACCGATTATTCTTTTTTATTGTATATTTATCTATATATGATATTTTTAGGAATTTCTTTATTCAAATTATACTCTTCCGTAATCAATACTCTTGATAGATGATATGCTGACTTACAATCATTACACCATATTTCACCATATCCGACTCCTCCGACATTTCCTACAAAAGTATAATCTGTATTATCACTCCCGCAATACGGGCATTTTCCGCTTGTTTTTGTTATTGCTATACTTTCTAAGTTTTTAATCCATTTCATGTCACAACACCCCCATAATATATAACACCATAATTTTATTATATCACATTTTTATTTTTTTCAACTGTAAATTTGCTTTACAAATATAATCATATTGTTTATAATAGTATTATAAACAATACACAAAACACAGGAGCATATAATGAACAAAATTGAATTTAAGCAATTCTTACAAAATACAAAAGACAATATACAAGAAAAACTCAATCCGAAAAAAATCGGTACAAAAATATCAGTGAGTTTAAAAAGTAAAAAAACACGCAAAAATCTAATAATCTATGCATTTTTAACATTATTCTGCATAGCATTTCTGTTACTTCTGTCTGCGTCCACAAGTCCGCTATACAAGGACTTATGCGACGGTGATTCAAGCATTTTCATATTCTTCGGAAAAGCGATAACGCTCGGCAAGGACGCATACAGAGATTATTTTGACCACAAAGGTCCGATTTTGTTTTACATAAATGCATTGGGATATTTCCTGACAAAATCAAAAGTAGGCGTATTCATACTACAATGTATATCCCTTTCAATATCTTCGATATTTATGTACAAAACGGCACGTTTTTTCACAAAACCGATACGCTCGGTAATTTGTGTTATAATCACCATTCTTGCATTCGGTGCGACAATCAGCGACGGCAACTTAACGGAAGAATACTGTATTCTCTACTGTATGATAGCGATTTACACCGCATTAAAATTCATCACAAAGCACCCAAAAGCACCTCACCCTCACAAAAATATGGTTATTTACGGAATATGTTTTGGAATTTGTGCATTTATCCGCGTAAACAACGGACTGATTATCTGCGGTATTGTATTCGTTACGATTATGACCGACTTTATAAACGAGCATATCAAAGAAATATTTAAAAATATACTGTATTTTATAGTCGGTGTATTGATAGTGGCAGTGCCTGTATGCCTTTTCTTCCTTATTAAAGGGACGCTGTCGGATATGTTGTTTTCTACTTTCGTATTCAACTTTCTATACGCGTCGGAAGGCTCATCAGAAAAGACATCATCAGCCATATTACTGCTTCTGCGATGGGTTGCACCTGTCTTGATGATGATATTCATATCGTCATTTTTCGCAAAACGACTTGGTCCAAAGGTTGCGTCATTTATCACAACAATATCCATATTCGCACTGATACCTATATTACTCGGTTTCAGTTACACGCATTATTACACAACGCTTATACCTTTAATACCGATTTATTGTGCTGTATTCTTCTATATTACATCAAATAAAATAAACATTCTTGCAGTAATACTTTGCGTAATAATGGCATTTCCGTTGGCAAATTACTTTGTTCAATCAGAGTCAAATATAGTGCATTACTCAAAGAAGTTGTATTCGCAAAGGCACCCTGCCAAAACAAGCGACGTATATTCGGATATTTATTACAGTGCAAAACAGCTTAGCTCGCAAATTCCCGATGAAGACAAAGACAGCGTATACTGCTACGACATTTCGGCAACTTGGCTTTTGCAAGCCGACATTATGCCTTGCTTTAAGATATTTATTCTTCAGGAATGGTGGTCGGAAATGTATCCCGAGTTCGGTCGTCAAATTAATCAAATGATGCTTGAAAAACAACCTAAGTGGGTTGTTATACACAATATCGACATTGTAAACAGTAAGCAGTTTATGAATATAATCAACAATAATTACGAGCTTGTCGATGAATACAGTTATGACCGATTATACAAATTGAAAACTCAATAAAAAAAACAGCTGTTGCAATTAGCAACAGCTATTTTCATGTTTATCTTTGTCATAGACAATGCAAAATGATTCTGTAGGATTTTTCACAGTCTTTTTAGCTTTCAAAGCCTTATCCAGCCCCACTCCCACAACTTCATTTGTTTTAAGCACATAAATTCCTGTTTTAACAATAATATGCGCGCCGGGATATTTTTCATTAATCATTTTACTGAATTGTTTATTTAACGCATCTATCTTATCAAAGCTTTCTAAATTTTTAAATCTGAACGCACTGAAAAAAATATCCGCACCGTCAATGTGAGTTATAATATTATAATCATTATCACTTGGCAAAATACAGTTTACAAACTCTGTAAAAACCTTATCTCCCTCAATCTGACCGAACCGTTCGTTGAAATCAAGCATTCCCGAAAAATCGGTATGTAACAGAGCAACCTGTTCGTCTTTTTCCTCTGCAAATTTTCTCAGTCTGCCTATCTGTTCATAAAACTTTGCAATAGTATAACAACTGGTTTTGCGGTCATAATCAATTATTTTTCTAAGCTTTTTCTCATTTTCCGTTTCCTTATCGCTTTGAGAAATGTACATCGTCATAAGCTTAGTCGCCATATTCAATTCAACGCATTCTTCTATCTGCCAAGGATTTTCATATCCGAATCTCGTACAAACAAACATAAAGAACGAATCTCCTGTTGTAATATTTGCATTATATACCACTTCACCATTCTTTTTATTCTTTTCAAATTCACGTTGAAACTTTAACGAAAATCCGTTTATTTTTTCATTTGAAAGAATAAATACAGGATATTTTTCAAAAAATTCTTTGAAATGCTCAATGTCAGAATGAGCATAATATCCTCTTTTTCCCGCATTATTCTGAAATTTCGGATCACTGCACCATTCATAGCTTATTGTGATTAAATCTTCCTTGGTATTGACCTTCATTATCTGAAACCAGTCAATATCGAACTTTTCAGCCACATACCGAATAATCTTATACATTGCGTCATCGCTGTTTTTCGCACTTGAAGAAAGTTCAAGGAATACTTTCATCATATCGCGTGTCTTAAATAATTCCGTACTGTTTTCGGCGTCCTCAGCTTCATAATCAATCGCATGGCTTGAATTGTCGTACACAATATTTTCATTGTATATCTCCCAGTGAGCCTTGCCATTCTTTTTTGTACTGTACAGTGCCTTATCTGCTTTTGAGAACAACGCTTTATAATCAGGCACTTCTTCAAATATTCTGCCGTCTGCCACTCCGACACTGCACGTTATTCTCTTATCGTCTGAAATATTAATCTTACATACATTGTCAACAACTCTGTCGGCATTCTCTGCTATTCTGCTACTTTTCAAAAACACGAAAAATTCATCACCGCCGTATCTTCCGACAATAGTGTCATCATCGGTTGCCTTGTTCAGCATTTCCGCAACCATGGCAATAACGGTATCACCGTATAAATGTCCGTATGTGTCATTTATATTTTTAAAATCATCAATATCAATAACAAACAGTGCGTAATCTCTGCTTTCGGGATTGGATTTTATATACTCATTAATCCTCTCGACGCCTGCATTTCTGTTATAGACATGAAGTACCGGGTCAATCTCGATTTTTTCTTTTAATTCTTTTTCATGATGTTTTTCGTCCTCGATATTCGTTATTGTTCCGAAAATTCTTTTAAGATTACCCTTTTCATCATGTTCAAAATTTCTGAAAATGCGGTGCCATTCATAATTCTTATTACCCGGCAACTTCATTCTGACGCTTATATTTTCTACTTTTTCATTGAATATGTTTTCTTTAAGATAACCGTAATCTCTTTTATCCGCAAGCTCATAAACAGCATCTTCCGTATTATTGGGAACAGACAGTTTTTTCAGTTCGGTTTGACCTTTCACCGGAATATATAAAGTCATATTATCGTCCGCTACGTTATGTTCAAAAACAATGTTTTTTGAACTTTTAAGAGCAAATGTAAAACATCTTCTCTCATCTTTCATCCTGACAAGATTCGTATGCTGTTCCGTAACGTCCATAAGAATACCGAGAATATCATTTTCATTATATTTAGTCAAATGCATACAAATATAACGTATCGATCCGTCCGAAACAATACATTTGTATACCACTTCATTTTTATCTTTCAAATCAGCTATAATATTTTTGTCTTCTTCGCAAATATTAAGACTTTCAAAATTTCCGTTCGCATAGGTCGAATAATAGTAATCATTCGCCGAAATAATTTTAAGCGTACTGTCATTTTGAAACGCAACAACGCCACATGGCATTATATTATAGCTTTCGTCCTTAAAATATTTTTTCAACATTACAACTGCCTCAACCTTTTTATAAATTATCGGTATAAATATTCTATCACAAAAAATGTATCAAGTAAATATTTTTCGACCTATTTTATTATAAAAAAACAACCGTATCTATATAAGAATACGATTGTCTGAGAGAGAGATTTATTTTACGGTTATATAATAACACAATAATTAAATTTATTCCATTGCATTTGTTGTCCAAAATATTGCAAATATTGTCCTGTTATGCTATAATAATTGTGTAGGAGGTGTATTTTATGGATGCAATTTCATATAAACAGAAAGAATATCTTTACAGTTATTTCCGTTCAAAGCCTCCGGAGCTTAACTTGCACCTTCATAAATATTATGAATTTCTATATTTTATATCGGGTGATGCAACGTACATAGTCGAAGATAATCTATATAAAATTCACCCCGGCGATATTTTGCTTACAAAACCCGGAGAACTTCATACGATTTTCTTTCAATCAGAAAAGCCGTATGAGCGCATTTTTATGCAGATACATCCCGACTTTATCACCGAATTTGATTTGTTTGATAAAATAAATTCTTCACCTATTGGCGAAAATAACAGAATACCGTCAGACATTGTTCAGTCTTTCGGACTTTACGATTATTTCAAAAATGTTGAACATTACATTTTAAACAGAGTACCCGAAAGTGACGCTATGATAAAATCGTATTTTTTACAGTTTCTTGTCGCGGTAAATCATGCACTTGACAACACCGTTTTGCCGATAAAACCGACAAATAATAACCGTATTGACGATATAATAGATTACCTTACCGATAATATTTCCGCAGATATAACACTGGATTTTTTAGCAGAAAAATTTTTTATTAATAAGTATTATATGTGCCATACATTTAAAAAACAGACCGGTATTACAATAAAAGAATTTATGAATACAAGAAAAATCACTAAGGCGAAACAAGTGCTTTCCGAAGGTGCGGATATTATGGGGCTTTGCTATGAATGTGGGTTTAATGATTATTCCACGTTTTATAAAGCGTTTAAAAAACTTACCGGTAAATCGCCGAAAGATTTTTTGACTGGTGATTAATTTTTGCCACTCCGTCACTTCGTGACACCTCTCCTCAAGGAGAGGCTTTTTGGCTCCCCTTGTGGGGAGCTGTCGGCAACGCCGACTGTGGGGTGGCTTCTCGGGACATCGTGGCGCCGTCCCCTACTGCCTTAATATCCTATAAAAAGGGCGACCAATGGTCGCCCCTACATACAATATTGTTTAACATAAGCGATTGTTTAACATAAGCGGTCATCTGCCATTCATATTCGTACGGGCGGTCATTGGCCGCCCTTTAACATTCCACACATAAAAAAAACAGCGGTCAAAGACCGCCGTTTTTACATCAATGACTCAACATATATTTGAAGTATTTCATCTTTTGACGGAACGAACATACTGTTTAGTGTACCGCCTGCATTTTGAGCAATTTCTGCATACAATTCAAGTTCTTCTTTTTCAAACTTTTCTTTATCACCCAAAATTTTCACGAGAATATTTTTAAATTCTTCTGCACTGTCTAAATTCATACAAGACAATATTTCCTTAACTCTGTCCTTATCATTTCTTTCAATATACTTTGTAAACTCACCGAGCAACAATCCGTTTGCTCTGCCGTGGTCGATATTTTTGAAATATGTAAGCAAATAGCCCATTGCGTGTACCGCCGTTGTTTTTGTTTGCGATATAACAACACCTCCAAGCATTGACGCATAAAGCAGTTTTTCTCTGTCGTCTTCCGTAAGTTCACCGCTAATTAAATCATCAAATGTTGACGCAATAATTTTAACAGCCTCTTTAGCGATTACATCAGCCATTATATTCGCCCTCTTTGACATCATTCCTTCAACCGAATGTGAAAGTGAATCTATTGCGGTATTGACCGTAGTGGCAAGTCCGAGATTTTTTGTGTATTTTGCGTCAAGCAATGCGTATGTTGGGAAAAGGCATGGTGACGCAATACTTTTTTTTGTCTGTTTTTCGTGGTTTGTCAAAATCGCATACGGTGTAACCTCCGAACCGGTTCCGGCAGTTGTCGGAATATGTATCATAGGAAGTGCCTTATTGCCTATGTTGCCGTCAAACAAATTCTTTCTTTCAATGTCCGATACTGCCAGCAATGCAATGGCCTTTGCCGAGTCCATCGGCGAGCCGCCGCCTATGGCAATAACAAAATCAACTTCTTCCTCCATTGCCGTTTCCGCACCGTCATACACACACTCAACTGTCGGATTACTCATAACCTTATCGAATATTACATATTCAATATTATTCTTTTCAAGTGCATATTTCACATCGTCAAGTGCACCGCTTAATTTTGCGGAATTTTTGCCTGTTACGATAAGTGCTTTCTTTCCTATTTTGAAAACATCGCTGTTTTCTCTGACACAATTCTTTCCCACAATAACCTTTGTAGGCATATAAAATCCCAAATTCATAAACTTAAACACCCTTTCTACAACAAAATAAGCAACAAAAGCAAGCTATAAATAGCTTGCTTTGATTCTTATTTCTTCAATTCTCTTATTTCTTCTCCAAGGAAGCAGAAACCAAAGTAACCCTTTACCTGAATTTTATCAAGGAATTTAGACAATTTCTTTGGCTTTTCATAGATTACAACATCATAATCCTTACGCAGTTTTTCTGCCTCTTCTATAGCATTTACAATGTCTGCTTTATCGTGAAGTAAAGCAATTCTCTTTTTAGTATCTGGAATTGTATATCCTGCCTCTGTAAGAAGTGAGAAAATTCTTTCAAAACCTATTGAAAACCCTACCGCAGGAATATTTTCACCCGTAAATTTACCGATTAAGTTATCATAACGACCGCCGCCGGCAATAGAGCCTTTAAACTTATCGCTTACGATTTCAAAAACAGTACCTGTATAATATCCCTGACCTCTTACAAGCGAAATATCGAACTTAATCTTATACGCACCGTCCGAAAGTTTTTCAACGGCATTAATTATTGTTTCAATACTTTCGGCAGATTCTTCACCGCAAACATCTTTTACGCTTTCAACAGTAAGTGGTTTTGCGATGACTTCACCGAATTTTGCGATAGCACCGCCGTCAAAGCCTTTATCCGTAAGCTCACCGATAACGCCCTCAGTACCGATTTTATCCATTTTATCAAATGTAATACACACGCTGTCAAGCTGACTTTCTTCAAAGCCTACACCTTTAAGCAATGCTCTTAAAATTCTTCTGTCATTGATTTTTACGGTAAAGTCTTTTATATCAAGCGACAAAAGTGCTTTTGCTGTTGTATGAATAAGCTCGATTTCAGAGCTTATAGAAGATGAACCGATTATATCAATATCGCACTGCACAAACTCACGAAGTCTGCCCTTTTGCGGTCTTTCCGCTCTGTACACCTTATCAATCTGTATACACTTTGCAGGAAGAACAAGTTGTTCACGATTATTTGCATAATATCTTGAAAGCGGAAGTGTAAGGTCATATCTAAGTCCCATATCGCAAAGCTTATTTGTATCACCGCTGTCCATTGCTTTCTTTAGCTTATCTCCACGCTTTAAAATTTTAAATATCAAATTAAGATTATCACCGCCGTCACTCTTATCAAGATTTTCAATATCTTCAACTGCAGGCGTCATAATACGTTCAAAGCCGGCGTCCTGATATGTATTTAAAATTTGATTTTGAAGATAATCTCTAAGTCTGACCTCTTCGGGAAGATAATCATTTGTACCTTTTACTGTTGTGATTTTCATTTTCTATCTCCTTTTGCCATTTTTATCATAAGCTCATATATTTTTTCAAGTGCGTCTACTTTGGCAAGCGGTTTCAAATTTTCCGACATTTCTTTCAATCTCTCCTTATCGCTTACCATAGACATTATTTTATCGTATAATGCGTCAGACGTCAAATCTTTTTCTAAAATTAATTCTGCCGCATTCTTATTTTCAAATTCTCTTGCATTCTGCTCTTGGTGATTACGGACAACATTCGGTGACGGAATAAGTATTGACGGTTTACCGAGTGCAGCAATTTCGCTTACGGTTATCGCACCTGCTCTTGATACAACAACGTCTGCCGCCGCCATACACTCCGCCATATTGTCAATATATGACACAATCTTTATGTTATCCGAAAGAGTTATTCTGCTCTCCTTAATTTTATTCATTATTTTATCGTAATTTCTGTCACCGGTTCCGAACAGCAATTCGATTTTATTGTCCTTTGATATTCTGTCAAGCATACCGATTACCGTATCATTAATTCTGTCCGCACCCAAACTGCCGCCGAAAATAAGCACAAACGGCTTTTTTATGCCGAGCTTTTCTCTTGACTTTTTGTAATCGGAATGAAGTATTTCACTTCTGAGCGGATTGCCTGTTACAACACATTTTTCCTTATGCTGCATATGATTAATTGTTTCTTCAAAGCTGAGTGCAAGATATGTAACATAATTTGCACTGCCTTTTACCGTCATACCCGGATACACATTTTGCTCATGTATAAGCGACGGCACTTTCATTTTCTTTGATGCCATAGCAACAGGGCCGCTTACATATCCGCCCGTACAAACGATACAGTCGGGTTTAAATTCCTTTATAATCTTATTACACTTTCTTCTTGCGGAAATAAGTTTTTTTACCGTTTCAAAATTTCTGAAAATATGCTTTCTGTCAAAACCTTGTATTTCGATATATTCAATATCATATCCTGCTTTCGGTACAAGTTTTGTTTCAAGTCCCGATTTTGTACCGACAAACAAAGCCTTAAAATCCTTATCCTGTTTAGCTGCATAATCGGCGATTGAAATAGCCGGATTAATATGTCCGCCTGTTCCTCCGCCCGCAAATAATACTCTCATAAATCTTCCTCCACATTAATCTTTTACGGAATGTCTTGATATATTAAGCAATACTCCCATTTCACATAAAAGCGTTATTATTGCCGTACCGCCGTAACTGAAAAACGGCAATGCGACACCTGTATTCGGTACGCTTGACGTTGCAACGGCGATATTAAGTATCGTCTGAATAGCAAGCTGAGCCGCAATACCCACCGCAACAAGTGAGCCGTATGTATCGGGTGCATTCATAGCAATTCTTATTGCTCTTATAATAAGCGCCGCAAAAAGCAAAATTACAACAGCCGCACCGATAAGACCAAGTTCCTCACAAACAATCGCGAATATAAAGTCATTATACGGTTCAGGCAAATACGAATATTTCTGTACACTCTGTCCCAAGCCAAGTCCGAAAATACCGCCCGAGCCAATCGCATAAAGTCCTTGCACAACCTGATAACTTTCGTCACGAATATCCGCAAACGGATTCATAAAACTTGTTACGCGTGCCCATCTTACACCGCTGAGTGCGCGGACGCCGATTAAGCCGATCGGCAAAAGAATAAGTGCTCCGATAAGTACGGGTTTAATCGGTGTACCGCCTGCAATCATAACGCTTACACCGATACCGGCAATAACTATCGCACCGCTAAGGTGTGTTTCCATAAGCATAAGTCCGACAACTATAAGCATAACTCCTATATACGGCAAATTACCCTTAAGATGTTTCAAATTATATTTTCCCGAATCGACAAGTCGTGCAAAATACATCGCTATAACGGGTTTCATAAATTCCGACGGTTGAAGCTGAAGAAACGGAGTATTAAGCCATCTTCTCGAACCGTTCAATTTTACGCCCAAACCCGGTATAAGAACGCAGACCAAAAGTATTGTACATACAATCATAAACTTCGGAACGGTATTTTTATATTTATTGTAATCAATCCTTGAAATAACCCACATTCCGATAAGTCCCAATATTGCACAAAGGAATTGTTTATTAAAGAAGTAGTACGAATTATTATGTAAAGTATTTCCGGCAGGTGCAGACGCCGAGAGCAGCATTACCAAACCGAATGAAAGCAACAATATTACTATAAACAAAAATGTATAGTCTATCTCTCCCATTCGTGCAAGCTTAACCGGTTTTCCTATTTTAGCACGAGTTGTTCGTCTATTCTGTTTTATAGCTCTTTTAGGATATGCAGTCCCTGCCATATCTAAATCTCCTTCCGATTAATTCGTCTTAAATTGCAAAATATGCAACAGCACAAGTAATTACCGTTACCAATGTAAATACCGCAACGATTTTCTTTTCTTTCCAACCGCACATTTCAAAATGGTGGTGAATAGGGCTCATCTTGAATATTCTTCTTCCCTCACCGTATTTCTTCTTTGTATATTTGAAATATGCAGTCTGCATAATTACAGAAAGTGTTTCCATAAAGTATACAAAACCTATCAATATAAGGTGTATAGGCATTTTTAGGTCAATCGCCATAAGTGCAACCGACGCACCCAAGAAAAGTGAGCCTGTATCACCCATAAACACCTTTGCAGGATATTTATTATACCACAAAAATCCTATCAAACCGCCGATTAATGCCGCTGAAAATACAGTCACGCCATACTCTTTAAATACGATATATGACACAAGCATAAAGAATATTCCAACTATTGTCGTTATACTTGATGCCAAACCGTCAAGTCCGTCTGTAAGATTTACAGCATTTACAACACCTACGACAACGAACATTACGAACGGTATGTAAAGCCATATCGGCATTATCCATTCAATACTTGTAAACGGTATTTTAATCGCCGTATCAAGCTCGCCTATGAAGTAAAGCACTGCAATATAAATTGCCGCAAGCACAACTTGCATTATGAATTTCTGCGGTGCTGTAAGTCCGAGATTACGTTTTTTTACTACTTTAATGTAATCGTCCACAAAACCGATAACACCGAAACCGAGTGAAATTACAAACAATACAATACATCTTGCGTATGTCGTGTTAAAATTACCGTTCATTGCAAAAATGACGGTTGTTACAAGTATCGCAATCGCCATTGCAACTATGAACATAATACCGCCCATTGTCGGTGTACCCGATTTTTTCTGGTGCCACTTCGGACCTTCTTCTCTTATTTCCTGACCGAATTTAAGTTTTCTGAGCCACGGAATAAACACAGGTCCGAACACAAGCGTTACAACAAGTGCAACGACAAGTGTAAGCAATGATGACATTAACATTTCTTTTATCAATTCCATTTTTTAATCCTTTTCCTCTCGTTATTTATTTTTAATTGTGTTATATACTTCTTCAAAGTGCATTCCTCTTGACGCCTTTATAAGCACCGCGTCACCGCTCTTGATTTCATCTTTGACATAGTTGCACACTTCAAGAGTTTTATCAAATGACACTATATTTTCTACACCGTTATCCTTTGCACCTTGTGCAAGATATTTCATATTTTCACCGGCTGTTATAAGCAAGTCCACTCCGTTCTCCTTGACAACCTTACCGAGATTGTAATGTGCGTCTTTTGCAAAATCGCCCATTTCAAGCACGTCGCCCAAAATTGCGACTTTTCTGTTTTTATCTGTATCCGCAAGCACTCCGAGTGCCGCTTTAATCGAATCCGGTGACGCATTATAACAGTCATTGATTATCGTAATACCGTTATATTCTTCAACAGCCAATCTCATTTTTGTAAGTTCAAAACTGCGTATTCCCTCTGCAATCTTATCCATAGGCACATCAAATTCACGTCCTACGCATATTGCCGCAAGTGCATTGTACACATTATGTTTACCCGGAATATTTACTTCAATAGGATATTCGCCGCCGTCAACAACTGCGGTGAATTTAATTCCGTTAAGTCCGTTATTTTCAATATCCTTTGCGTAAACATCATTTTCGGGATTTGTTATACCGTAATATACTACCTTGTATTCACCCATACCCTTTGTTTTTGAAAGGTAATCGTCATCACCGTTTACTATAAGTGTATTATCCTTTGTAAACAGCTTTGTCATTTCCATTTTCGCCTTGAAAATGCCTTCGCGTGAGCCGAGATTTTCAATATGCGACTGACCGATGTTTGTTATAACCGCAACATCAGGTCTGCCTATATCAGCAAGATGTTCTATTTCACCGAAATGGTTCATTCCCATTTCAAGAACAGCCGCCTCATGTTCTTTTTCAAGTCCGAAAATCGTAATAGGCAAACCTATTTCATTATTGAAGTTGCCCATTGTCTTAAGTGTATTATACTTCTGTGAAAGGACTGATGCAAGCATATCTTTAGTAGTAGTTTTTCCCACACTGCCCGTAACGGAAACAGTCGGAACATTATACTTTTGCTTGTAATACTTTGCAATGTCGCCGAATGCTTTTAATGTATCTTCAACCTTTACGATTGTCTTATCTACTAAAAGCTCGGTATCTCTCTGTGTCAAAACAGCCGAAGCACCAAGGTCGAAAGCCGCCTTTATAAATTCGTGACCGTCAAACTTTTCACCGACAAGCGGCACAAAGAGCACACCTGCCGTAACCTTTCTCGAATCACTGATTACATCGTTAAAAGTTTGGTGTATGTCACCGCTTAAAAGTGTTCCCCCAGTTGCTTTTAATACATCTTCAATCGTCATTGCCTGCATAATAAATTAAATCCTTTCTCTCTTTTTGTCCTATGCTCAAAAATAAGGGCGGTAGTTTTTCAGCCGCCCTTTTCAATTATTTATTAAGGTGTTTATATACAACAACACGTTCGTCAAAGTCGTGTTTCTCTTTACCTATTATCTGATATGTTTCCTGTCCCTTACCCGCAAGAATGATTACATCATCTTTCTTTGCGTGGTCAAGAGCATACGCGATAGCCTCTCGTCTGTCGACTATTACTTTATATTTTCCGTCTGTGCGTTTCATTCCGACTTCTATCTGTTCTATAATAGAAACAGGGTCTTCCGTACGCGGATTGTCTGACGTTATAATGCTGTAATCCGAAAGTTTTCCGGCGATTTCACCCATAATCGGTCGCTTCGTATTATCTCTGTCACCGCCGCAGCCGAACAATGTTATAACCTCACCCTTTGCAAAATCTTTAACGGTTTTAATTATATTTTCAAGACCGTCCGGTGTGTGTGCATAGTCGATTATAACCGTATAATCGGTATTTGTAGGAACAACCTCAACACGTCCGACAACTCCTGTTGCATTTTCAAGACCTTTGATAATGGTATCCATATCAATACCCATCTGAAGTGCCGCACCCATAGCGCATATTGCATTATATACGCTGAACTTGCCCGGAATTACTATATGGACACGATATGTCTTACCGTCATATTCAACATCAAAATCAGCACCCGATGATGAAATTTCAATATTTTTCGCTTTAAGGTCGCAACCGTCCGAAAGACCGACTTTTAATATATCGCAGTCATTGTTTGCAACAATCTTCTTACCGCCGTCGTCGTCGAAATTAACAACACCCTTATCGCTGATTTTAAACAGCTTAGCCTTTGCATTTAAGTAATTTTCCATAGTTTTATGGAAATCAAGATGGTCACGTGTAAGATTTGTGAACACACCCACGTCAAAGTGACAACCGTGTACTCTTTCAAGTTCAAGTGCGTGACTCGAAACTTCCATTACAACACATTCCGCATCACTGTCAACCATTTCCGCAAACAGCTGTTGAAGTTCAAGTGCGTTCGGTGTTGTAGGTGTTGTACTTTGCGTAACAAGTACCTTGTCGCCGATAATATTTTGATTTGTACCGATAACACCGATTCTCATACCGGCTGTTTCGATTATACTCTTTATTAAATATGTTATTGTAGTCTTACCGTTTGTGCCTGTGATACCGATAAGTTTGAATTTGCTTGACGGATTGCCGTAATACTTACAAGCCATTTCCGCAATTTCAACTCTCGAATTTTCAACATACCAAACAGGTACATCTACATCTATTTTATCTTCGGCAACGATTAGTGACGCACCGTTTTTAACTGCCATTTCTGCATATTTATGTCCGTCCGTTTCAAAGCCTTTGATACATACAAAAACGTTTCCCGGAAGTACGTTTCTTGAATCGTACGCTATTCCGGTTATATCTATATCTTCATGCTCATCAAGCCATTTACTGCCTAATAATTCACTTGCTAACATTTGACATTTCCCCCTGTCCTATTAGTCTGAAGTTACTTGGCGGAATTCCACGCCTATTACTGTTGCAGGTGTAACCTCCTCGCCTGCCGCTATGCTCTGATTTACCGCATACGCACTCGACACTTCACTGTGTCCCGCACCGACAATCTCAAAGTTCAATCCGCTCATTTCAAGAGTATATTTCGCATTATCCACGGACATTCCTTTAAGATTAGGTACCGTTACCGTATGTGTTTTGTCAATTTCTTCTGTATATAATATTACCGTTGAATCTTCGTTAAGCATTGTACCCGGTTTCGGAAGCTGGTCAACTACCGTATCTCCGTCACCTCTCACTTGAACATTCAACTTTTTGTCAACAACGGCTTTCTTCGCCTCTGTCAAATCCATTGTTCTAACGTCAGGTATTTCCTGCTTAACGTCTGGTTCTTCATTTTCTGTGTACTGCTTTTCAACACCGAGATAGTTTAGTACATCTTCAATAACTTCACCTGCCAAAGGTGCGGCTATTGTACCGCCGTATTTGTTATCAACCTGTGGTTCGTCAAGCATTATAAGACACACTATTTCCGGATCGTTTGCAGGAGCAAAACCGATAAATGACGCAATACGTTTTTCTTCGTCACGGTTACCTTTTTCCGAAGTACCTGTTTTACCTCCGATACGGCAACCTTTTACATACGCATTTTTACCTGTTGATGTCGGCAACGATACAACCGATTCAAGAATTTCTCTCATTTGCTGAGATGTTTCTTCCGAAATAACTCGGCTTATAACCTCCGGCTCATACGTTTTCAAAATTCCGTTTGAGTTTCTGATTTCCTTTACAATCTGCGGTTTCATTCTTTCACCGCCGTTGATAACCGCCGAAACGGCTGTTACAAGCTGAATCGGTGTTATTTGGAAACCTTGACCGAATGAACTTGTCGCAATATCGACTTCACTCATTTTATTGTGGTAATAAATACTTGACGCCTCGCCGACAAGTTCGACGTTTGTCTTTTCGGTAAGACCGAATGCAGTGAAATATTCCATAAATTTCTCATACCCAAGTCTTTCGCCCAATTCCATAAATACAGGGTTACAAGAGTTTCTTACACCCTCTACAAATGTTTGAGCGCCGTGACCGCTCTTGTTTGCACAACCGATTTTTCTGTCGGCAACAATCTTAAATCCCGGACAATAGAATGTTGAATTAAGGTCTACAACGTGTTCTTCCAAAGCCGCCGCCGCAGTAATAATCTTAAATGTCGAGCCCGGTTCATATGTATCCGAAATAACCTTGTTTCTCCACATTTTATTTCTTATTTTCGCAATGGCCTCGTCACTTAAATTATTCGGATCTTCTGTCGGTTTCGGTGTTGCATCGGGATCGTCACTTGTGTCATCTGATGTATCATATCCCAAATCTATCGCATATTTTTCAAACTGGTCAATATCATACGGATTATTTACGTCAAAATCAGGCTTAGTTGCCATTGCAAGTATTTCGCCCGTTTTCGGGTTCATAATAATACCTGCCGCACCCTCTTTAAGCTTGTTTTCCGTAACCGCTTCTTCAAGGTGCTTTTCAAGGAAATGCTGGATTGTTTCATCAATCGTAAGCACAACGTCATCACCGTTTTGAGAACTGTTCAAATACTCATTTTGTTGGTCTTTAAGTGTTGTACCCTTTGCCGACTGATTAGTTTCTATACTTCCGTTACGCCCCATAAGCTCATCGTCGAAAGTAAGTTCAATTCCCTGCAAACCGTTATTGTCATATCCCGTAAATCCCAAAATATGCGGTGCAACGTTGAACGGATAATATCTCTTTGAATCATTTTCAAAATATACCCCTTTAAATGCTTTTGCAATCGTTGCGTCAACATCTGAATCTCTTAATTTTTTTACCGCCTCGGTCTGTTCGTTCGTAAGACGTTTTTTTATAACTTGGTATCTTGAATTTTTTGTTATAATCTTAAGGATTTCGTTTTGATCCATATTCAAAACAGGAGCCAATCTTGCGGCGATTACTTCACTGTCACCGTCCGCCTCAATATCCTTAGGATTGCAAATAAGTGTGTTTACCGTTGCACTTTCCGCAAGCACCTTACCGTTACGGTCGTAAATGTCTCCTCTTGACGCTGTAACAATACTGCTGCCCTGCTGTTGTGCCTTTGCCTTGCTCGAAAGCTCGTCACCTCTTATTATCTGCCAATATGCCACTCGCAAAACAAGCAACGCAAGCAGTACAGCAACGATACACACCATAAATATCGTTTTCTTTTTAATTTCATTTAATGATGGTTTCATTAATTTATCAATTCCTTTTAATACTTTAATAAATGTACATTTTTCATAATTTTATAATTATAGAAGTCCATTTTTATTTTATGCTGAAAAATTGTACAATATTACCACCAATCTTTTTCAATACAGACACAATACCGTGTCCAAACCCCTCTACTTCACCGGCAGTTTTCTCTGTCATATCCTCTTGCTTTACGTTTACATATATTGTCTGATACTTTTCAGGTCTTTGCATACCCAATCTTGTTGTTGCCTCTTTTTCAATTTTTGTAAGGTCAACACTCTGTTCAAGATCAAAAACCATCTGACTTGTTGCTGATTCAAGCGTTGTAAGCTGACTTTTAAGTGACGCAACCTGCTGGTTCATTTCATTCACAGCAACGAATTTTGAAATCATAAATCCTGCTGATACAGCCAAAAGCACTGTCACGCATATTCCACGAAAAATTGTTCTCTTATACTGCATTTGTTCATGATTCCTCTTGTTACTGACTGCTGTGGTATTAACTGCTTTCTCTTTTCTCTTTTGTGGTTTTCTCTTTTTTATCGGTTCATCATACTGTTCCGGCAATTTATATGCCAAATTTCCGTATTCCACAATAATTCTCTCCCTTAATTATCCTTTAGCCTATCCTATAATTTTTCGGCAATTCTCAATTTTGCACTTTTTGAACGTGAATTATATTCAAGTTCTTCTTCCGACGGTAAAATCGGTTTCCTTGAAATAATTTTAATTTCCGGTTTCTTGCCGCATACGCATACCGGAAATTCTTTCGGACAAGTGCAACCCCTTGCCAAATCCTGAAATGTTTTTTTGACAATTCTGTCCTCAAGTGAATGGAACGTTATAATCGCCAATCTCCCGCCAGATTTTATGCTTGACACAAAGTCTTTAATAGCATTTTCCAATATTCCGAGTTCGTTATTGACTTCAATTCTTATCGCCTGGAACACTCTCTTTGCAGGATGTCCGCCTTCCATACGGGCTTTTTTCGGTATTGCCGCCTTTATGATTTCAACAAGTTCAAATGTTGTTTCAACAGGCTTTGTTTTACGTTTTTCACAAATAAATTCCGCAATACGCTTTGACCACTTTTCTTCGCCGTAGTCATAAAAAATACGCATCAATTCCTCACATGAATATGAATTTACAACGTCATATGCCGATTTCGGCGAAGACGTATTCATTCTCATGTCAAGAGCGGCATCGTGCATATAGCTGAAACCTCTTTCGGCATTATCGAGCTGATATGAACTCACGCCCAAATCAAGTACCGCACCGTCAATTTCATCAATATCAAGTTCTGATAAAATATCCTTAATCTCGCTGAAATTGCGATTTACGAACGTCACTCTGCCGTCAAATTCTTTAAGACGTTCCTTTGCCGCCGCAATAGCCTCTTTGTCTTGGTCTATACCGATAAGTCGGCACGAATCGTTTGTTGACAAAATACCGTGCGAATGTCCGCCGCCGCCGAGTGTGCCGTCTGCATATATACCGTTCGGTTTAATATTCAGCGCGTCAATACTTTCCCCAAACAATACTGAAATATGTTTAAATTTCATTTTGATTCCCTTTCAATTAATTTTTTGAACCGTCAACACTTTATCGACAACCTCAAATCAAATATTAAGTCCGTAATTTAATATTCCGTCCATCATAATATCGTCTGAAAGTTCATCTTGGTATCTATCCCATTCTTCACTGTCCCATATTTCAAGACGTGTGTTTGCACCTACAAGCACAACATCTTTTTTCAGATTAGCATATTCCATCAGACGCTTTGCGATTGGCACTCTGCCTTGCTTGTCTATAACGGCTGAAGTAGCCTTACCGAAAAACAAACGTACAAAAGCCGCAGCATTTCTGTCTGTGGCAGTTGGGAGTTGATTAATCTTTTCAGAAATCTTATCCCATTCCTCTTGTGTGTATAATTGAAGGCATTTATCTGACATTGAACGTGTAACGTACACTGTTTCGGACATATTTTCTCTAACTTTGGCAGGCAAGATAATTCTTCCGCGCTCGTCAAGCTGACGCGGATATTCGTCAACAAAATTTACCATATTCAATGTCACCTGCCTTTTTATTGATTTATGGGTTACTCTCTCCAATTTGACCGTTTGTCACCCCAAACGCTCCAATTCGCTCCCATTAACTCCATTTTACCTTAAATCAATCAAAAGTGCAATAGGTTTTTTGTATTTTTTTCAGCTTGTACATCTCATTTTAACTCATTTTACTGTTTTGCTTGTAAAATTAAGCTAAATGGGATATAATTAGCTTAACTGCATTTTTAATCACATATATATTTGGTGTTGAGTTTACATAATTGCACACTATATATTGTGGTTGTTACTATTATATCACAAATATTTCAGTTTGTGAATAGAATTTTTAAAATTCATTTGCAGAATTGTTACAGAACAATTTCAAGACAAAACATTATTTTTTGGAGGATATACATAATGGAAAAATCAGAAGAAAAAATTATAAATCAGCTTACGTCTGAATTTAACCTGCGTCCCGAACAGGTTACAAACACAGTAAAACTGATTGATGACGGAAACACAATTCCTTTCATCGCCCGTTACAGAAAAGAAGCAACAGGTTCTCTAAGTGATGAAATATTACGAGATTTTTACGACAGGCTGTCATATTTACGTAACCTTGAAGATAAAAAAGAAGAAATATTGCGTTTGATTGACGAGCAAGAAAATTTGACCGATGAAATCGCAAAATCAATCGAAAATGCCGTAACATTATCGGAACTTGAGGATATATACCGTCCGTTCAGACCGAAACGCCGCACAAGAGCGACTATCGCAAAAGAGAAAGGACTGGCACCGCTTGCCGAAATTATCCTTGCACAAAATCCGAATGATAATATAGAAAGTATTTCGCTTGATTTTATCGACACCGAAAAAGATGTTGAAAGCAGTGATGACGCAATAGCCGGTGCTATGGATATAATCGCCGAAGAAGTCAGTGATAACCCCGAATACAGAAAAGATATTCGTCAAAAAACAATCGACTTTGGTCTTTTGGTTTCAAAAGCGTCAACAGAAGACGACAGTGTATACCGTCTTTACTATGATTTTGCCGAACCAATAAAAAAACTTGCAAACCATAGATTGCTTGCGATAAATCGTGGCGAAAAAGAAGGATTTTTATCGGTAAAAATTGATATTGACGAAGAAAAAATCACAAACTATCTTTTCAGACGACTTACTCCAAAACACGAATCACCGTCTACAAAGTACGTCAAACTTGCCGCTGAGGACAGTTATAAACGACTCATCGCGCCGTCCATATCAACAGAAATACGCAATATGCTTACGGAAAATGCCGAGGAGGCATCAATAAAGGTATTCAATCAAAATCTTTCCGGACTTTTATTGCAACCGCCTATTAGGGATAAAATCGTTATGGGCTTTGACCCGGGTTACAGAACAGGGTGCAAAGTCGCGGTTGTGGACGAAACAGGCAAAGTCCTTGACACCAATGTTGTTTACTGCACATTACCTAACCACGACAAAGACAAGGCTAAGAAAATTCTTACGGATATGATTTTAAGAAACAACGTAAACTTAATTTCAATCGGTAACGGAACAGCCTCAAAGGAAAGCGAAATATTTATTTCCGACCTTTTAAAAGAAATTGACCGAGAAGTATTTTACATTATGACAAACGAGGCAGGTGCGTCGGTTTACAGTGCGTCAAAGCTTGCAACCGAAGAATTTCCGCAGTATGACGTTGCACTCAGAAGTGCCGTTTCAATAGCAAGACGTGTGCAAGACCCGCTTGCAGAGCTTGTAAAAATTGACCCTAAGTCAATCGGTGTCGGACAGTATCAGCACGATATGAACCAAAAGCGACTTGGTGAGGCACTCGGAGGAGTGGTTGAAAATTGTGTAAACAGTGTCGGTGTTGACCTTAACACCGCCTCTCCGTCACTGCTTTCATATGTTGCCGGAATTAACAAAACCGTTTCAAAAAACATAATCACATATCGCGAAGAAAACGGTAAATTCAATACAAGAAAAGAACTTTTGAAAGTGCCCAAACTCGGTGCAAAAGCATTTGAGCAGTGCGCAGGTTTCTTGCGTATAACAGACGGTGACAACGTCCTTGACAACACCTCCGTCCACCCTGAAAGCTACAAAGCCGCCGCGCAGCTGCTTAAACATATGGGATATACCGAACAAGACGTTCAAGACGGCACAGTTGCGGATTTAAAGCAACGTCTGTCGAAAGAAAATACACATAAATTAGCCGAAGAACTCGGAATAGGTGAAATCACTTTAAAAGACATTGCCGACAGTATTATAAAAAAAGGTCGCGACCCGCGTGAAGAATTGCCGCAACCTGTTTTAAGAAGCGACATTCTCTCAATGGAGGACTTAAAACCGGATATGGTACTGACGGGAACGGTGAGAAACGTTATAGATTTCGGTGCATTTGTCGATATAGGTGTTCATCAAGACGGACTTGTACACATATCGCAAATATGTGACCGATACATCAAGCACCCAACCGACGTACTTTCAGTCGGTGACGTTGTGAAAGTTCGTGTACTTGAAGTTGACGTACCGAAAAAACGTATTTCACTTACTATGAAGGAGGTATGATTATGAACAACATTGCTTTTCCTAAACTCGGTATTTCTCTAAACATTTCACCTGTCGCATTTTCAATAGGTTCAAAGCCTATTTATTGGTATGCGCTTATCATTCTTTCGGGTTTTCTTTTAGGATTGTTTTTCGTTTATAAAACCTGCGAAAAGCGTGGTGTGAAAAAAGATAATGTATGGGATATCGCCTTGTTCGGACTTATTTTCGGAATAATCAGCGCAAGAATATATTATGTGCTTTTCGCACTCGATGAATTTGACTCGATAGCCGATATGTTTAAAGTCTGGAACGGCGGACTTGCTATTTACGGCGGTATTATCGGTGCGATAATCTCAACCGTTATATACTGCAAAGTTAAAAAGCTGAATATCGCCAAAGTCTTTGACGTATGTGCACCCGGTCTTTTTATCGGTCAAGCAATCGGACGTTTCGGAAACTTTGTAAACGTCGAAGTGTACGGCGGTGAAACAAACAGCCTTTTCGGTATGTCCATAAACGGTGCAACACCTGTTCACCCATTATTTTTATATGAATCGATATGGAATGTTATCGGACTTGTGATACTTCTTCTGATTCGTGACAAGAAAAAGAATAACGGACAAGTATTTTGTTTCTATATTTTCTGGTATTCATTCGGCAGACTGTTTCTTGAAGGTATGAGAAATCCGAATTATATATTATATGTAATTCCAAATGTTCTCGGCATTTCTCAGCTTGTTGCAATACTGTTTATGATTGCCGCTGTGTCAGCTTTTGTCGTTTTACAGGTTAAAGCGAAGAAAGAGAGCGAAATGTAAACGATTGTGTCATTTTCTGCAACACGAAAGTTGCTCCTTTTATACCACAATATATTGACAAGTTTTATCATATATTGTAAAATAAATACAACAAACAGTGGTTTACATATAACCGTGTAATCGAAAGGAGCATACATAAATGAACAACATTAAACAACTGAAAACAGATTTTGATAATCTTATAATTGAAAAAAATTATTGTCTTTCCGACCCCGAAGTCGTATCAAAAGCAATAGAACTCGAAAACATACTGAATAACACATTAAAAAAATCGCAGACCTTATAGTCTGCGATTTTTGTTTTTAAATTTGTTATTGAGCATTTTCGCAAAGTGCTGTCATACTGCCAAGCGAATTCCACATAAATACTTTCAAATTATTTTCTTTGATACTGTTTTCAAAAACAATTTCACTGTTCAAATATTTGCCTTTTTCAACATTGGCAACAGGAACTGTCTTGATTTCAACAAGTTTACCGTCCTTGTCATATAATGCACCTATCAATGAAATGTCATCAACATCTTCATCAACAACCGCATATGTTACCGTAGCAGTCTTATCGTCTTTTCCGCTTACTTTCACTTCTGAAAATTCAAGAGGTTCTTCACCTTGAACAAATTGTGACACTTTAATTCTGTCGATACCGTTCGGAACAGCCCAGTTAGGTGCCGCACCGGCACGAGTAAATCCGAATTTAATAGCATTGACCGCATTTTCTGTAGTATAATCGCCTACTTTTGTTCCGTCAAACCAAAGTGATGCTACACCTGTAGCAGTATTAACCGTCACTTTAACATTCTTAGTGTATGTTTGATTTGCACCGTTGAATATGCTGTCATTTGTGCCGTCACTGTCACTGTCATGCCATGTTGCACCTCCGTCACTGCTTAGGAACACCTTATATCCGTTTGTCCAACCAAGACGGATATTACCGATTTGAAGATATTCAAAGTTACCATCTCTGCCTACTGCACTTCCGAAATACCAATCAACATCATAAGTTACAATAGCATTATCTTTCACGGCAAAAGTCTTTTCTGCACTATATTCAGCACCCGGCTTTTCAGGATTGTATAAAATACGGTTATTGTCACTGTCTAAAGTAAGTGTAGCCGTATCTGTGCCTGTCTGTGTCCAATCTGTTATATCACTGTCAGTAAACTTACTATCTCCGCCTTTGTTATAAAGTTCTTCTGTCGCACCGGAAACAGTTGTTGATTTACTGTATGAAAGATTTTCGATTTTCGGCGAAGCCGTCAAGGTAGCTGAATCATAATCTTCCATTTTTTGTGTATACAAACTTAATATCTTGAATTTAGCACCCTTTAGTGCAAATGTTCTTTGCATTACGCCGTCATCATTTGCCCATGTTCCGTCTGTACCTGTAACCTTTACAGTGCAATTATCATTATCATAATCCAATGTGACTTTTACTTTCCAACGCTTTGAGCTACCTTGAATATTACCTACAACGTTACCGCTGTTTGACCAACCCGAACCTGATGCAGTTACAGCAGCTGCCGCAGAATCGGCAGAAGTTTGTGCCATCAAATTTTGAGCCTTTGTAGTATACGGCTGATATACATTCACAATGTTGTTGCCCTCACTGTCAAGAAGTTTCATCCCCATTGTATATTCATGTCCTGTCCAGTTCCAATTTGAACCGTCAACCTTTACACCGCCTGTTGTAAGTCTGTATTCAAGCTCAACCTTACCGCTGTCATAAACTTCAAAATCTTTATGTGCCTCCGCACCGTCAGACGCACCTGTTTGCGAAATCATTGCACTGTTGGCACTTCCTGTAAATGAAGTATTTGCATCAGTGTTTTCCGATACAAACTCATTGTTACCCGTTGCGTCAACTACATCTATCGGTTTAACTCTTACCACACACTTTGCGGTATATCCGCCGTCTGTTGTAGTCGCGGTTACAACTGTTCTGCCGTAGCTTTTACCGGTAATTGTTCCGTTGTCCGAAACTGTTGCGATTTCAGGATTTTCCGATGTCCATTCTACAGACTTATCCGTAGCGTCATCAGGCATTACCGTTGCGGTAATTTGCTTTTTATTCTCCATTCCCAAATCAATTAGTTTTTCTGAAATTCTTATGCCCGTAACTGCATTTTGCATAACAGTCACTTCACAAGTATCTGTAAAGTTACCGTCTTTGGTTGTTGCCGTTATAGTTGCAGTTCCGGCTGATATACCTTTCACAACACCGTTTGTAACAGTTGCCACATTTGTATTGGACGAAGTCCAAGTTATACCCTTTCTTGTCGCATTTTCAGGTGTGATAATCGCATTGATTGTTTCTGTCTTGCCTTTCTCAACTTCTATTGACTTTTTCTCCAAAGTCATTCCCGTAACCGCTACTTGCTCCGGTGCCGAATATGTCACCTTTGTATAAGGTACTGCCGGTGCAAGATAGTTAAGTGTATTGCCGCTTTCGTCTGTTGCAAGTGCCACAGAACCTATATAATAGCTTGCGTGTGTCGGTTGGTTATATCCGACATTCTGCCACGCAACTGACAATCTGTATTGACAGTCGTGCATTAATGTTGTAATTCTGTAATCTGTAGGCATTGTAGAGGTATATATTCTCAAATATGCCTGATCCGTTGCCGAGCCTTTGTTTACCGGCATTATAATTTCTTCACGCCAGTCGCCCCAAATATCGGCAACAAGTGAAGGATTTCTCTTTGAGTAGTTGTTTGTAGAACCGCCTGTAAGTGTGTATCCGTCTGACGGACCGTAAAATCTCTTTGTTGTACCTGTTGCGGCATAATATTTTTGGATAATGTTTGCGTCAAGCAACTCACGGCTCAAATCGCCGTCCCAATATACAAGGAAATTATCAAAGGTACCGCTTCCCGCACCAGCTGGTTTTGCGGCAACATCATCACCGTTTAAGTCGTGAGCATTTGCAATTCCGCTGCTCCAACCTATTGCCAATGCATTTGGATGCGTCTTTGCATAATCATCGTCAATGTTATCCATAACGCCTCTGCCATTATCATCTGATGTAACAAGTTTTCCGGAACTCCAAAAATGCTTTCCTGTGCTTGCGACTCTTAAATCTTCGGCATACTTTTTAAATTGCTCCTCTTTTACCGAAAATACTTCTTGAGTGCCGTCATTATTAAAGTCGCTCATATGCATTGCGTCACCGTGTCCAAGACCTGTATTTCCGAGAACTGTTTTACCGTCATCATCAAGTGCGGCACTTCCGTAAACAATTTCGTCCTTGCCGTCATTGTCAATATCGCCTACAGAAAGATTATGATTTCCTTGTCCGTACAGTGTCGTTGAACTTGCACTCTTCTTACCTTTATGCTCCCACTGCATTGTAAGTTCAGTACCGTCCCATGTATATGCACGAATTACAGAGTCGTGATAATAACCTCTGCACATAACGATACTCGGATGAATACCGTCAAGATAAGCCACTGCCGCAAGGTATCTTTCACTTCTGTTATACTTTGCCTTGCCGTCGCCCCAATATTGATCTTCTGCCGCATCATACGGAATATAGTCCGTTGTATAAAGTGCGGCACCTGTTTCGCCGTCAAATATGGTTAAATACTGCGTAAACGGATTTTTACCCTTTAATCTTCCGCTTGTGCCTATATATGATTTTGTATTGTCGGTATTTCTGATTTCGTCAGTATCACCGACTTCCGTAACGTAATGACCTGTGCCATCAACCGTACCGGGTGCTGTTTTCATTGCCACTTCTGACTTTCCGTCACCGTCAAAGTCATACACCAAAAATTGCGTATAGTGTGCACCTGATGTAACATTTTTACCCAAATCAATACGCCACATATAACCGTCATTGTTCGGATCAATCTTATATGCGTCAATATATGCATTACCTGTAAAATCCGCACCGGCACTGTCTTTTGAGTCTGTCGGGTCCCACTTTAATACAATTTCATAATTGCCGTCACCGTCAAGATCGCCGACAGACGCGTCATTCGCACCGCCTTCGTGGCTTTTGTCAACAGTGTAATAATTTGAAATCTTGCCGTCACCCATTCTTTCTACCGGATCAGGACGTGAAATAGGAATATCTACATATGTAAATGAATTTTTCTCACTGTTTCCATTTCCGACTTCATTTGACTTTGCACAGTTGTTGTTTGAAGTAGGTGTAACTTCAGTTTCCTTAGACGCGTCCTCACCCGCTTTTACAACCTTGTATTTATCCGATGCAGTACCCGATGTATCAATCCAGTTTGTAGCGTCATGTACACCTGTTGTATGTATTTTTGTACCGTTTTTATAAATATCGAATGCTTGATTTTCAAGACTTTCGTCACCAAGCAATCTCCAACTCAAATATACACCGTTAACTGCCTGACCTCGTGTATCTGCCGTTGTCTTAACAGCAATCAATCCACGATTAAGCTTTTCCATTTGACGTGCGTTTGTTTGATATTGCGGAGTTTTAACTTCCGCGGCGTTTGCCGGTAAGGCAAAACTGCCCATTGTGGCGGTCATTGCAACTGCAACCGCCGCACTTATCACTTTTCTGTTCATTATTAAATCTCTCCCTCAAAAATAATTATAATAATATTTTATAACTTTTTTCGAAATTTCTCAATATAAAAAACAGTCATATTATTTTTAAAGTCACAAATTTTTGCATTGTTTTTTGTGCAATTTCACCTATTTTCTATTTCAACACCTGTATAATATGTTTTTAAAATTTCCTTATATGTCTTTCCCTGCCTCGCAAGGTAATCTGCACCATACTGGCTCATACCGACGCCGTGACCGAACCCTTTTACGCTCATTTTTATATCGCCGTTTTCTTGCGATATTTCAACATTTGTGGAACGCAGTGAAAATATATTTCTAAATTCTGTTCCTTTTATATTTACTCCGCCTACATCAAGTGTTACAATACCGCCTGCATTTGAGCGGTTAATGTTCGATACAAGTCCATTATTCCAATCCACACCGTCAATTTTTTCTTCCGCAATATTTTTAAATTCCTGTTCACTCAATGTCAATTCACTGTGATACTTTGGCGATTCTTCATCTCCCGCACTTGCGACACTTTGCAAATACGGCACGTCCGCCCCCCAAACGTCAACTGCCGATTCCGTTATCCCCGACGAAGTTGAATGAAATACCGCCGATATTATTTCATCGTTGTATGTCATTATCTGTCCTGTAGTTTCGTCAACCGCTGTGCTTATTTTGTTCCAATTTTCATCGGCACCGGCACCCCAACTTTCTCTCCGCTTATCCTCCGAAATATACGCCTGACAGTGCGTTGAATCGGTGCATATCGCCGCACCGTTGTGACTTTCGGCAATGTTGCCTTTGTCTTTTTCGGCAATATGTGAGTACAGATATGTTCTTGCCGCAACGGCTTGTGCCTTTAATGCCTCTTCCTCAAAATCGGCAGGCATTTCCGCTGCCACCACACATTTTAAATATTCATTAATATCCATATCTTTAACACAATCTTCTTCCGACACATACACACTTACCGTTCCGCCCTCAATCGGACTTTGTCCTTCTCCGCCGCCACCGATTAACCAAACTATAGCAAGCGGCAAAAGCAACGTAATAAAAATGATTATAACAACTACTAAAAGTATTTTTTTCACACCCAAATCCCCTTTTTAGTTTATGTATATGGAAGCAGGCACAAAAAAAGAACTTCCCGTTCGGGAAGTTCTTTTAAGTTGATTATTGTTCATTGATGTGTGTATCATTTGCCTGGTTGAAGTTTGTACTTCCGCCTGCAATCTTCGACACACTGTCAAGGATATATGAACCAATCTTATCAGCAAGATACTGTTTATAGTGGTTGTGGTCACCATACCAGCTCTTTACAAGTTCAACTTGTGATGTAAAGCTTGTTCCGTTTTCAGCGTTATAAGCTGCAACATCTTCAGCTGTTAGACTATTAAAGTAATCTTCAAAATAGTAACCCAATTCAATAATGTTCAAATTATGTGATTGAGCAATCTTTCTCAAATCACCGTTATGAGCACCTGTACCACGATTTACTGTAAACTTACCTGTTGATGCATTATACGGATACTGTGAACTACTGAATCCAAGCGGTGTAGCTGTAACAATTACAGGAATAGCACCACGTTGAATAATACCTTCTACATAGTAGTTATTAAGCAATGTGTAGTATGATGCAGATTCACCTGTCTCTTTTGAGTTAATACCCATATTAACAGTTACATAGTCACCAGGGCAAACGCTCAACAGAACTGTCTCAACTCTGCCTTGGTTATAGAAGTTTACAGAATCACGTCCTGCCATACCGTTATTGCTGAATGATGAGAATGTATCAGGAACTGCTACACCATTACCTACACGGTTACCCCATGAAATGTTACCTGATGCATTATTATTTGTTGTTGAGTCACCGATAGCATATACTGCCGGTTTAGCAAGTGCTGCCTTAGCTGCAGCTTGTGTAATTGTCAAATCTGACAATGTTGAACCGCTTTCAAATGTAAGGTCAAGTACACCGTCGCAAACTGCTACATTAAATTGTGTACCTGTCTTTGTAATTCCTGTTGTTGCCGCAACTCCTTCAACTACTTCAGAAGTCATTGTTGCAGATGAAGTTGTAACCTTAACAACATAGTTACCGTTAGGAACTTTAGCCTTAAATCTGTATGCCGCAGTACCCTTTACATCTGATTCTTCACTTGTTACTACTGATGTATCATCAAAACCGTAACCAATCTTATCTGAATATGCGTCAGCGGCTGTTACCTTTGTAAAGCTGTCGTCTGACGGATCATTACTTCCGAATGCAAATGACAAACCGTGTACATTAACCTTAACTCTTGATGTCAAAGTTTCTTCACCTACAGTTGCAACCGCCTTAACATAAAGAACCTTTGATACTGCACCTGCCTGAACTGTCAAAACGCCTGTTGTTGCATCGAATGTAATTCCCTTCGCATTTGTCACCGGTGTGCCTGCAGCATCAACAAGTGATAGAGTTACGTTTGCACCCTCAACAGCATGACCTGCCTTGTCTCTTACTTCTGCCGTGAAGTTACCTGTTACGGCATCAGAGCCCTCAAACGGAATTGTTATGCTTGAAGACGACTTTGTAAATGCGATTGCATTACCTGTTGTTGATAGAGAAATTTCTTTTTCAACTCTCTTTGAACCGTAAGTTGCAACTACTGTAACAGTTCCGGCAGCTGCCTCGTCTGTTACTGTCAAAGTTGCTGTCTGAGCATCCTTGCTTGCAATGCTTACACCTGTATATTCATCAGCAAGTGACCAAGTAACGGCACCTGAGATATTATATCCGTCTGTATCCTTAACTATAGCAGTCAGTTCTGCTGTTGCACTGTTTGCACCTGTTTCAGGAACCTGGATAGTTTCTGCCTCAGTATTTACAGTCATTGTTGAGGCTGTAGGTGTGTAAATTTTGAAGCTTGCCAAATCTACAGGATATGTACCTTGGAAACAGAAATATTTCTGTGTTTCTGTATATGTAGAACTCATAGCTTCAGCTGTTGTTTCGCCTACAAGAGTACCTGCGTCATTATATACCTTAACCCAGTAAGTTCCTACGCTTTCATCTGCAGAAACAATTACTCTGTACCAATCTTCACTGTTGACACCTGGAATTGACTGAGTGCCAACCGTCAAAGCACCACTTCCGTATGATACTGTCCAGTTAGGATTATTAGTTGCATTATTCGGTGTATTACCGTAGTGACCGAATGCCATTGCACCGCCCGTAAATCTAACTTTCATATCAACGATATATTGTGACGCTTGTTCTGCAAGTTGATATACACCGACAGTTGAACCGCCGCCACCGTTTGATGCAAATTGAAGATACTTTGTATTATCTTCATCCTTCTTAAGTGTTAGAGTTCTTACACCGTTTGAACCGTATATTGACCAGCCGTTAAGAACAAGATCCTTTGAATTGATTGCATTTGATGTAGCTGTGTATCCTACAAGAGAATCGTCATATGAACTCATATTTTCAGGATAACCGGCATCCGGAGCTATATTAGTTGAACCGCTCGCACCGATTACGGCAAACGGAGTAGATATTTCAAATGATTCATCAAGATATGTTACCTTTGCAGTAACCTTACCGAACCAGTTTGAAACACCGTTTCTTACATTGAAGTAAGCAGTAGTATTTCCGTTAGGGCTTTCACCGTCAGTACCCTCACCTGTACCTTCTGCCTTTGTAAGTGTAATATAGCCGTCCTCGTTATCAAGACCTGTAACTGTCCATTCTACATTAAGACCTTCCTTGTTTGTTAGGTCGCCGCCATATATACCTGTTGCCTTAATTGCAATAGGCTTATGTACAGGCTCGCCTTCATTAGGCTGGTTAATTGTAGTATTAAGTTCAGAAGCAAATTCAACTTTTGATAGAGTTTCTTCTGCCTTTTGACCAAACTCATCATACTTATCTGTTGTACGAACAACAACGTTATCCAACTTCATAACACTATGATAACGTCCTGACAAGAATAAGATACCTGTAATCTTATCATTAACGCCGTTTGTAGGAACAATCAACTTGTCTACAACCTTTTCGCCGCTCTTATCTGTGATATTGACAGTTGCCAAGCCTTCGTTCTTGTCAACCAATATTGTATAGTGGTACCAAGCTGCGTCTGTAAGAGTTACGGTTGCCGCGTCAACGTCATTAATCTTACAGTTATTAGAATTACCTGCCATATTTATCTTGAAGATATAATTTGAAGTCATACCTGTGTTTGCAGTCGGCATAGTTCCTGATGCTACAACAAATTGTACATCATCTTTGCTTGACTTAGTTAATGCAAGGTCAAATTCTACCGCATACTTATCTTGAGAAGACAAATCAACATCAAATGCCGATGTTGCACTTCTTGTATTCTTATCTGCGTCAGTGTACTGTGCATATTTAGTATTATCTGTACCCAAAGTAATACCGTCTGCATAGCTTGCTGATGCCCAAATATTCTTTAATGCAGTTGTATCTGCTACATCTTCATAATCCTGAGTATATATCTCTGTATATTCTCTCGGTACTTCTGTAGGCTTAACTGTCGGTGTTGCAGTAGGCTCAGCCGTCGGTGTTGTTTCCGGCTGGCTTGTAGGTGCAGTCGGCTTTAGAGTAGGTGCCGGATCAACAGTACCTTCAACACTTGTTGTTGCAAATAAAGGTGTCATTGTCTTTATATCATCCCAAACCATAATTTTAGCCGCTTTACCTTGTAAATCGTAAGCAACTTCACCGCTACCGTTTTCAAGTGTAACATTTTCCTTTAGTTCTACACCTGCTAAAGTTTTGTTATCGTAATACTTTGAAATTACGATTGTTACTTTGTCAGCTTTAGCATTTGTAATTTTGATTTTTTGGTCTTCGTAAACAACGCCTGCCGCCTCCGGAGTTGCAGCTGTAGCGGGTTCGTCTGTAGACTCAACTTCAGTTGTCGCTGTTGCAACAGGTTCACCTGTTGTCGTAACTCCAGCCGTTGTACTCGGTGAAACAGTCGCAGTAACTTCTTCACCGGAATTTTGTTCACCCTCTGCACTTGCTGATAAAGGCAATGCAGTGAACGCACTTGCAATCATTGATACAGAAAGTATCGCAGACAGCAATTTTTTTCTTTTCTCCATTTTCTTTTCTCCTCTCTCTCTTAGCTTGATGATCGCTAATCATTAATAATATAATTATACTATAACAATTAAATTTTGTACAGTCCTTTTTTACAATTTCACTAAAATTTTTATCTGAAAAATATTTTTATAAAAATTTTTCAAAAAAAGTGTTGACAAATGTATGTGTATCTGATATAATCCATTATGTTGTTTGCAGATGTGGCGGAATTGGCAGACGCGCTAGACTTAGGATCTAGTGTCACCGACGTGGGGGTTCAAGTCCCTTCATCTGCACCAAAACTTATAAACCGTATAAATGCTTGAATATCAAGTGTTTATGCGGTTTTTTAATGTTTTTAAGAAGAAAATCAAAGTGATAAAATGTTATAAAAAGTGTTAAAATATTATACTTTTTTATTAGTCTGTTAGTCAAATGTTAGTCAAATTTCAGTCAAAAACAGAGCGTGATACAATAAAAAAACAAGCCCGTTTGTAAGTACAACGGACTTGTTTTTTATATTAAATAATGAAATCTGTAACCACATCTTCCATATAAAACATACTACAACATATGCCGATTAATTGCAATATTATTTGATATTTTGTAAATAAATTGTAAATCGTAAGTAAAAAAATAAGGGTGGTAATACACCACCCTCAAAGCTACTTATTATACATACCGCATCTGTATTCCCTGCAGATTGTACGCAAATCCTTGTAGGATAAACCTAATCTACCCTGCTCGTCACCGACAAGCGCACCGCAGTCCATAGCCGCCTGCACCGCAGGACGCGCCCACGACGGCATATTATCATCATTGAAATCGTATACCATTGTAGTTTGAACTACATTCACCAACTGTTGGTTGATGTTTTTTAAATCGGCAATTTCCGCCGACTGTTTTTCAATTAATTCTTTTAATTCATTGTACTGTGACATTGTTAGATCCTCACTTTCTTCGACTATACTCCAATCCGGTGTACTGAATTTTGTCCCCGGTAAATTACTGTTATAATAACCTTTTCGGCAAACACCGCCGCCATTTGCAATAATGGTACTACCTCCGTTTGTGTTGCCCTCGATTGTTGTAAAATAATCGCCGTTTACGCTTGTAACAATTCCCGTATGTGTAAATGTTCCGTTGTGTTTGAATATAACAATATCGCCTACTTTTGGATTTGCATTTAATGTGAACAAATTTGCCATTGTAGGACAATACACATACGGATAATGTTTTAATAATTTTTGTGCATTATTTTTTCCAAACGCATTGACAAAACACCACGTTACAAAACACGCGCACCACGGTTGTCCTTGGTATTCGGGTTTAATATCTCGCCAATATTTTGTGTAGTTGGCAGTACCGGCATTTGCTGTCTTGCTGTCTAACTGTGAATTACTTGACTTTTCCAAATAGCCAACCTCTGCATTGGCTATTTGTATCAATTTATCTATCGCCGACATTATCACCACTCCTTTACGGTCATATTCTTCCATTTTTTATATGCGTCAAAATACATCTCATTTTTATCACCGTTATATGTAATTTCGTAATACATTCCGTCCGATACAGTTGTTGACGCCAACGCTTTAAAATTCTGCAATGTCTTACAGCTCCACACGATATACACATCATCTGTGGTGATTTTCTTACCGTCTGTCACATCAACATTGTTGTTGAAATAGTTTGCGATTAATGTTTTTACTGCGTTTATAAAAATTTTATCCGTCATATTTTATTACACCTCTTTCAATTCAATATCTTCCATTACTACTCGTGCCTCTAAAATTGCCAAATAGTCAGCCATTGCGTTTAGTTGTATGTTATATGTACTGCGTGGACACGTTGGGGAAAATTTTAGTTTTCCCCTGTCCCATTCCTCCAACATTTTCTTTAATCCTTTGAATCTATTGGCTAATTGATAATATTCTGCCTTGAAACGTTCCTTGTAGTCCGCACTGTTCATCAGTGCAACGGTATCTTGTAACGTCATATTTTATTCCCCCTTTTCGTTATTCATTTCCGGCAATCCCGTTGCAACTGATGTCAATAACGACAATACACCTGCCAATGCCGCCGCTGACGCAACCATTACCCAGTTGACGTCACCCAATGCAACAGCAGTGCCAATAGTGGCAACTGCTGTTTGTGCAACTGTTTTTATTGCACGAATACCTGCACATTTAAACCATTCTTTCATTTTTATGTACCTCCTAAAATACTAAAATCCTAACATTTTAACAAAATAACCTATCAAACCGCCCACTATTGCCGTAATAATGGCGGTAACGACTGTTTCGTATCGCTTTGTAGGACGTTTTTCTATTTCGTCCACACGTTCGGTTATATCATTTACGTCCCCACGCATTGCTTTAGTTTCCGTAGCTATGATGTGGACGCTTTCAGTCAGCTTGTCCAAGCTGTCTAAACGGTGGTGCGCCGACTTTGTGGACTGTTCTACCGCAGTCAGTCTCTCCCATAACTCTTTTTCATTTTCTGTTTCCACTATAATGTCCTCCTAATTTTTATTGATTTCTGCAACCAACTCTGTGTAATCATCTTCTGTTAATCCACCAGATAAGACAAGCACATCAAATTTTTCAAGCATTTGTTCTTTGCCCATCTTTCCAACAGCTACAATCTTCTTACACAATCCGTATGAACGTCCGTGATTCATATTTCATACCTCCTATTCCGTTATTCCCATTTCCAACATTGACAATCGCACATCAACATCAAGCATAAACTCGTCCGTATATTCAGGCAAAGACGCTTCATATGCTTCTTTACTGCCATACTTGACTATTTCGGCTAATTCAGTATATGGGTCATCTGTGCGTAACACTATCCCCTCTGCCCATTTATATGGGTTGTCCAATTCTTCTACATTCTGAACACTTAACAATTTATGCTTGTCAACATAATTTGTTTTAAAACCGTTTACTTCTTCCTCGTCCAAGAAATACTCAAGTGTTAGGTCAAAGTTATCTGGATTATCAAAACCTTCGTCCAAAAATTTTACTGACTTTAACGTTTTCAAAGTCACTATATAATTTACACACTGTACTATATTGTTAGGTGTAATTCTAAAAAATTCACTTATATTCATAGTCTTCCTCCATATTAACTTACGCTTCTAAATGACGGTGCTGCCATTCCCGAAACTGTCTTAGTATCTGTTGTTGACGTGCCCGTACCATTTGTGCCTATCCAAGTTGATTGATTTGTATAGCAAGCCTCAAAGAAACAATAATTTTTCAATGTAGCCAAACTCGCCGCCGAAAACCATAACTTACAGTTAGATGCCATACAATAAGCACAGAAAATCACTGACGCCGATATATACAAGTCACAATGGTTAATATGAGATGCACTAAAATAGCCTTCTGCTTGAAGTATCTTAATTCGGCAGTTAGCAAGACTGTTAAAGTTTCCTGTTGTCGTTTCTGATTGACTAAATCGCCTACATTCAATTTGTGTGCCAATAATATTCATTGTAGAGTCGTCCTCAATATAGCTATGATTGCTACTAACAGTTGTGCCTATATGCTTTATAAAACCGCCAACCATACTACCCTCACACCTGTAAAAAACACCATTGCTAAGTGTGTTATTACTTGTTGTAGGAAATATTATATCTGTGTCAATAATTTCGGCAGTACAATCTCTAAATATCCACCAACAAGGATGGCTGTTATCATAGCGTTTTGCAGGCAATGTTACAGATATTCTACTATTCTTTAACTTCACTTTACAATTAAAGAATATTGAATCTGTGTTGTGCATTGTGTTTGCATAACTGATTGAACAATTATCAATTTGCAGTACGTCATAATCGTTAAAAGCACCTGCATTAGGACTAATATTACTTGTGGATAAAAAATTTATATCCATATTTGTAAGATGTAATGTTGGACTTGTACCCACAAGGTTTGATATAAGAAAAATATAACTTGTGTTGACTTTAGTAATACCCCTACCTTGTCCCTCAATTACAACATTCTTCTTTTGCAGAAGTCTGCTCGACAAATTATATGTCCCCTCTAAAAGGATAATTTTTCCCCCGTCTGTTAAAGAGTCCATTGCTTTTTGAATAACTATATCGTCATCTGTTCCCGAACATTTAAAGTCACAGTACCTTGTCACCGTCGATGAACCGACTGTTATAACAGATGGCTTACCTGAAACAAACTGCTTATCAGATGATAGTGCTACCCAGTATGTACCATCATACACAAATTCAACAATTTCATTCGTCGACCAAGAATTGTATTGAGTTATAGCATCATATGAACCGTCTGCTCGTAATAGCTTTACTTCTTTTGCTCCTGTTGAATTTACATTTAGCGTAACTTTACCTTGTGTTCCGGCGAAAGGATAAGTAAACCTTACTAAAACCCTCACTCCTGTTAGTAGTTTAAAATTAGTAATGCTCAATCTTCTATCGCTTATTGATGGACTGTCGGGGCATACTGCATAAGGCGGTTGTTGCCATATCGGAGCACCGCTTCCGTTGCTGATTAAATTATATCCGGTCGTTCCCGCACTTGTCGGCGCATACCACGACTTGCTTGCCGTTGCCGAACCGTTATAGCTCGTTGCTGAGCCGTTCATTGTCAGTGTCAATGAATTAGGATTTTGCATTGATGTAGGCTTGTTGGATAGGTCAGTATATGAACCTGTAAACGCTACCGTTTTTAGGTCAGTGAATTTTGCTTTCAATTCGTCATCTGCCGCCTGTCGGTCCGAAATTTCAGTTGTCAGTTTTGTTGTATTGGCAGTAATTTTTGATGTATTCGCGTTAATATCATCACGCAATACCGCCACACATTCATCATCATAACAAACGGCCGACTGTATTAATGTTTTCTGTTTACACGCATTCCCCGTCGGGTCACCGTTTGTATAAAAGTTATCCGATACAATTCGGAATGAAATTGATTTAATTTCTTTTTTTACAGGGATTTCAATTTTAAATTTTGTTGTTTTATACGTTTCTGATGTGCCGTTTATCGTGATTGTTTTATCACCTGTATCGGTTGCTGTGTAATATGACTGTCCGAATGTTTCTGTTGTTGTATCAGTGTATGTAATCAATACGTCTGTTTCACCTATATTCAAACCGCCGATGTTGCAACCGTCCCCTGCTATATGACGTGACGCCACATTGAATGTCAATTCTAATGTGGTTTCCGTTTTCGGTTTACGGTGGAAATTATCAACAACAAAATTGTGATACAAATACGTTCCGTTTTCAAACGAACCCGAATATGACAAATACTGTACACCGCTGTCGTCAGTGACTAATGTGTTGTCACTGTTGACGTATTTAGATAAATCATAAAACAGGTTATCCGTTGTCAGTTCTGTATTTATATCTGATATTTTTGCTTTCAACTCGTTGTCCGCCGCCTGTCGGTCTGAAATTTCAGTAATGATTTTTTCAGTCAGTGAATATTCTACGTCCTCTCTGTCTGAAATTTCAGTTGTCAGTTTTGTTGCAATTTCATTGACCGCCGCCAAAAATGAATTTTTATTATCGGTTTTTAATGCTCTCAAATCTTTGATACCGTCAAACTTCAGTTGACCCGCATACATTTCGGCAACTTCGGCTTTCATATATGTTACCGCTATCTTTGCAACATTTCCCGCTTCGGGTTGCTCTGTAACTTCTAATCCGAGTTTACCTGTATATTGGTCATAGAGCAAATTAACCCACTTTTCGCCTTCTTCGCCCTTTTCCGCAGAAAAAGAAGCTGAAATCGGCTCTGTTTGTATCGCTGAATTCCCGTCCAAAAAGATTTTAGTCTGCACCGCCAAACTGTTTATCGTTATTGTGCCGTCACCGTATGACGTGTTAATGTCTATAGATAAATCTGATTTTTCCAAACTGTGCGTTATTGTATGGACAACATCTGTTTCCTTGCCATACAAATCGGTTTTATCAGCTTTCTCGCCGTTCAGTATATCGTCGGCGTTTGTTCTGTTTGTCTGTTCGGTTAAAATTTGTTCTCGCAATTCACTGTCACCGACCCGCCTGTTTTTCGCCTCTGCGTCAATATTCCCTTGTAACGTATTGTCGGTACTTTCCCTCGCCTTTTTCTCTGCCGTAATTTGGTCCGACAGTCCTACATCAGCATTGGTGCGTTGCGTTATTTCTGTGTCCAATTTGTCGGACAGTGTGTTGTGGTCGGTTTGAATTGTCGTGAAATTATCACGGACAGTTTTCCACCAATCCTTTAACAGCGTTTTTCCGCTAAAATTAAAATTTAATTTCATTTTATCATTCCTTTCTAATCGTAATCGATTGGGATTTTTCATTAAAAAAACACGCCGTAAGCGTGCTATGGTGGTATTCGTCTGTACATTGTGTCACCTCATTTTTGGTACGAAAAAAGCACGCCGTAAGACGTGCTTAATTTCAATATTATAATGTTAAAGTTTTTTCCCAGTCCTTTGGAAAACCATAATCTTCAGGACTTACAACATCTTTATATTCTTCAAAGATTTGAGCAATATTAGAAATTATGTAATTATTCCATTCATCTTTACTTGGCATTAAAAAACGCATTACATTTATAATGTCATATATGCAGTGAGATATATTATTCATACTATGTTTTTTACTCTTTTTAGGTGTCTTCTGTACCTTAAATCTATATAACCTCATATAGTGTGCGCATACATTTCGTAAATAAGATATACATTCAATCCAGCTCTCCAAATAAACGGAACCTATATTAAATTTTGATGCAATCTTCTTTTTTAGAGGTGTCTTTAAATTTTTATAACAATTCCACACCATTCCTAAGGTAAAAATTTCAATAGCTACCCAAATAGGAAATCTTCTGTCATATTTCTTTATGTGATGTTTTACGAATGGTATTTTACTATTTCTATTTATTGCTTGTCCAAATTTTTGTAGTAGTTTTTGGTGTTCTTCTTCATCCACGAAAATATCTTTGTTTAAGTAAGATGTTGCACAGGTATTCATCGCTATTACATAAGCGATTTTCGTCTTTAAATTATGTTCAATACTCTCTATCGCGTATAATATAGTAGACCTAATACGTCTATCGCATAGATATATTCTATACGCTTGATTAAAAGAAATGTTTTCGTAATTGTCATCTGCATTTTTATATGTATGTAAATAACCAGTAAAATTATAATAATTTACCGATAAAAGTACATTTTGAGCGAATTCAACATCTTCAATAACTAACTTTCTACCACCTAAAATTTTTATTTGTTCTTCTATTGTAGTCGGTCTTTTTATTTCCATACAATACTCCTAAAATAAAAAAGCAGCCTCAACATGGTACGCATTCGCATTGCGAAGAGGCGTGTTGAGGCCTATCTCATGCGTTATATTATATTCTATCTGCTTAAAAAAAGCAATAGTTTTTTAGAATTTTTTTCTTTTTATTTTTATATTACCATATTAATGCTGTATTGTCAAACAAATATTGACAAAATGCACAAATTATTATATATTAAAAACAAAAAGGAGGCTACAAGCTATGAAAAAATTTATATTAGGTTTTATAACAGGCGGTATAATCTGTGCGACCGCGACAGGTTTCGCCGTAGAATATGTCGTAACGGCTAACCCGTTTCCTGTTGCCGTAAACGGTACGGAAACAGCGATTGAGGGTTATAACATCAACGATAATACATATTTCAAATTACGTGACGTTGCCGACGCTGTCGGCGGTTTTAATGTCGGTTTCAGTGATAACACTATTACGGTTAATACTATTTCTGTTTGCCCCGAACCGACAGACGTGCCGACAATTAGCGCGGCTGAACCATTGCCGGAATTAGCACCTCATGAGGTTGACGGAGTTAATTATATATTTATCTCAAGTATCGAAGAAATGCTTGATGATATTGGATTAGGTTCTTATACATTTGCCGGAACTGATTTTTACAATAGGAAAGATTATACAGATGTACTTACTGATGTACCTATCATAAACGGAACGTACATTCCTTATGATTACTATATAAAATCCGTCGTTCCAGCAATAAATAAATTAAGACAATAGGTGTCCAAAACGGCACCTATTATTTTTATGCTTTTTCCAACGCTGAAATTCTATCTGCTAAACCCTTGATGTCACTCTGCAACTTTTGAATATCATCTTTACTTGCCGCTTCGGTATTTCCATGCAAAACCTTACCTGTCCCCAATATCGGAATAAAGCGCAAGCAACCGTCCTCTGTCACTGATATTTCAAATATAACCTCGCCGTCTTTATTTTTAAAACGTATTGCAGGCTGTTGTATATTTCCCACAAGCTCCGTTGTCTGTAAATACAGACAGCTTCCGATAGTTGCGTCCTTTTTAGTGTCAACGCTTCCGCTGAATACCGCCTCGCCGTTTTCATTGAGGTACACGGCTTGATTGTTCTTTTTGTCGTAAATAATAAAAACAAACTCACCTTTATAATTTCCGAGCCGTATACGGATATTAGCGCCGTCGCTTATCGTCAGCAAATCACCCACTATTTTAAGCAGGTTATTATCCGACTGCACTTCGTTTCGATCTGTGTTCACCGTTCCTTGCACTTTGCGAATGTTTACGCTGTTATTTGCGGTCTGCCACTTTGCAAATTTCTTTGTTTTTTCTGACGTTTGCCATAGTTCGATAAAAAAATCACGTCTGATATGCCCGATTGATATATTAGATTCTTTCGGCTCTAACGGATACGCTTGGTATTCTGTTACTCGTTGCACATACTCCGTCCCATCAAGGTCAAAGACGTGGACCGTGTCGCCTATCTCCAACTTTTCAGCGTCGCCGTATTCAGCTAATTTTGATAGGTCAATCAATTTACCGCTGATTGTCAACTGTGGTACGTCAATTCTATCCTCGTTATCCTCATCAAATTCCCACTTTGCATTACGGTACAGTTTGGCCGCTGATGTATAATCGCTATAGTCCTTGTACCCCTCTTGTACTCCGTATTTTTCAATGTTTGGACTGTCTATATATGCTT
>ERZ773188.322-NODE-322-length-60279-cov-6.936603_pt1 | contig 60279 bp, 45 predicted proteins | sample MGYA00581011_ERZ773188 | MGnify/ENA primary metagenome ERZ773188 (study PRJEB29015, sample SAMEA2737798) | human gut metagenome | biome: human gut; feature: human-associated habitat; material: faeces | place: China | collected 2012 ...
CTGTACGATTTCGGGATGCGCCAGTACGACGCGATTATCGGCAGGTGGACGACGCTCGACCTCTATGCGCTCAAGTATCCGGGAGTTTCGCCTTACAACTATTGCTTGAACAATCCGATGAACCTGATCGATCCGTTTGGCTTGGAGCCGACCAAGGATTCGATGTCGGATGGAAATGGCGGCTGGATTTATTATTACACTTTGGATGAGGTCACTGTTACGGGAACTACTTCAGGGGGTGATAAACCTAGTCCTGGTTATCAGCCCTATACGCCGACATGGCCTGGTTCCATCCCTACTGGCATGGGTGATGATGGAGGGCCGGGTTATCCCGGACCCGTTGGCGGAGGGGGAGGTGGAAATGGAAACTCGACATCAAAAAAGAAATCATCCAATAAAGTCAAAATTCCATATCGAGCTAAACCTGTAACGACCAACATAACAGTCGTTAATAATAAACAAATGGCATCTATTCTTTTATGGTTGCGTTCCTTTTACAATAATCAGCCATTTTTGGCAAACAGTGCATGGCGATTGAAAAATGGGCAAACTATTATTTTGCCTAATAGTCTAAATACCACACATAGCGCTCAAATCGAAGGTTTGAATTTTCCTTCGATTGGACGAGATGAACGAGGAAATGTTGTGGTTAATTATAGTGGAACTTGGGAACAAGTTGAGGCTTTTATTCATACGCATCCTAGTATGCAGATTTATGGTATTGGAGTGAGTGCTGCAGATATTAATTTAATGAATCAATTGGACGGGATACGATTTGAAACTATTTATAACTCAACAATCTATCAGGTATGGAAAAACGGAGCGTACGACAGTATTGGCCATGTTCAAAAATAATTTTCAACATTTTGACTGTGGTTTTATTAGTGGGATGCTGTAAAAATCAACAAACCCAATATTCATCTCCCAAGATTAATAATGATACCGAGTTATCAGTATTACCTTTGACGTTTGATAATAAAGTGTTACATGAGAATATTTTGGACTATGCTCATCACATGAAATATCAAGATGTTGAAAATACTGACTATAAAAATTTAATCAGGTTGACTTTTGCTATGAATGGGGACACCGTTAATTATGCAATATGGCCTATCCGTGAACTTTTTTATTTGCTTGCTAATGAAAATCTATTTGTGGTAAATATAGACAGTATTTATGTAGTTGGCGCATCTTCTCAATCTTTGGGAGTTGGCATGCCACCTGAGAATGTAGTCAAAATTTTAATAAATCAATACCCGCAAATAGGGATTGATTATAAAAAAATCATTGATAAACAAAAACAAGATACCGGAAAGGTGAAATCTATTTTTTTACCACATTCTCTTTATGATGATGAAGAATGGCACTTGCAATTTGTGCATGATTCATTAGTTAGTAAAAGAATTATTAATAAATTTTAATCATACTAACTTATATTGAGGGAAAGTAGGTTAGGTTAATGTAGTTGGGGAAAAGGAATACTATGGAATTTCTTTTCCCCAATTATTTTATCGTTGCAGGAAGTCAAAAAGTTACTTACATTTATAGTGCGTCGGGCGAAAAACTCGCGACGAACGCGAACGGTTCTTTGACTTATTACCGCAGTGTGATGGTCTACGGCAATGACAATAAGTTATTGTACATCCTCACTCCAGAAGGAACCGTAACCCGTAACGAGGGATCTTCCGGCACTACTTACACCTACAATTACTTCAAGCGGGATCAGATTGGAAATACGCCAGTAATGTTTCGGCTCGATGACCTATTTTCGATGAACATCTTTCCGGTTGCCGTTTACGATGATTCTCCTAAAGATAGGCGCTTTGCCGGACCGGTTGAGTCTCGCCCTGTGGACGTAAAACAGGACGTTGGGTGTCGTTCTTTTCATTTTGCACATGGTTTGAGGGGGTAAATATGTTTTAAAGTACGAAAAGTCAACATGTAAAACGCTGCTTTGCAATGCGTTGGTTGTTTGTTTGGTGGCGAAAAGCCGATAGGGGAAGTGCCACCGGATAGTACACCGCGAAACCGCATTTTTTCGCGTGATTACATTCAATGTCGCCACTGCAAATTGCGACGACCACCTGCAAATCCTCGGTTTTCTATTTACGCCGCAGGTTGGCTGTTGTTATCGGCTTACAGACGAATCGGCACTGGGTTGGAATTCAATAGTTCGGAGAACGACAATTCATTGGATTTCGACCTGGTTTTTAGCTTTACGCTGTATTGCAGACTGGAGTCGCCCCAGGGAGAAGCGATATTCGCAGAGGGCAAGCATACCGTTTCCGGCTGGAGAAAACTTGCTGCGAAATACAGTATTCCCAAATCAGAACAAGATGTTATGGTAAGGGCGTTCATGTATTGACAATCAACAGGGATTCATTTATTCAGGACCACTCCGCGTACCAAACTCTTTATTTCATCTGCTTCATATGTCCGTTGAGTAATGACAGCCGGCTGAGAGATTGTATAGGTAATTTGTATAATTCTGCTGAGTAGTGTTGTCGGGGAGATATTCAGAATCCGTGCTGTATTTCGAATCCCGACTCCCTCTTTGGTCAATGTCAAGATCTTGTCGTTAATCCCTTTTTAGTAGGCATTGTAACTGTATAATGCCTGTTGTTTTCGATGGCACGATTTGCATATGTAGCGCTGCTTGCCGTTGCTCTGCGTTCCGTCTTTAACGCACATGCCTCCGCAATACTTGCATTCCATTTTTGCAATCTCCTAATTTCAAACACTACCCGTTTCTCCATCTTTGTAAAATCGGTTGTACCGGAATATTGTCGGAATTCGACCGTCCGGTGCCGGGAATAGGCTTCCGGATTCAACTTGTCCTATCGCTCATTTTTGAAAGCTTTCAGAAGCCCGTAGATCGTATTGGCGCTCCTGTCATATTTTCAAATCGAATCTAATTCCATTTTTTATCTATAGAAACGGCATCGTTGTTTACCAGGTTTTTAGCCCGGAAATAACTGCGGTAATTACTGAATCCGGCATGGATAACAATCTCCAGCGAAGATACTTTTTGTTTTTTTTGCACGGCCTCCGACCGTAATCTTTCCACTTCTTTCAGCCGGTAATTATTGATGAAACGGTTGAAATTCACGCCATATTCCCGGTTGATGAATGCCGATATATAAGTCCTGTTGGAAAAAAGGTCCCTGGCCATATCGGTTATTTTGAATTCCGGATTTAGATAAGGTTTCTTATTCTCTAAATACTTCTCGACCCGCTGCCGCCCCAGTTGCGCATAATTTCCCGACGCGGTTATTTCCTTTTCTTTGGCGGTAACAGGTTCGATAATCACATAATTCTCCGAAAGGATATTCAGGCACAGTACGATATGGGTAAAAACCGCCGGCAATATGGTAAATGCCCAGATAAACCCCAATTTATTGAACAGCCCGATGCCCAGTACCAATCCGGCTATCGGCAAGATTTGCAGCACGACCCTGAACAGGATGATAAAGGAGAGCCAATCCAGCGACATCCGGTAAATATCGGCGGAATAATCGGTTACCTGACGTTTATACGACTTTATGCGGAGCAGGCTTAGCCCGGAGTATAAGATGTTCAGCAAAATACAGACGATAAACGTGGTGTCGACGATCGCACTGGTCAGGCTTACTCCGTTGTCGTAAATAGCGCTCCATCGTTGCCGGAACGGGACTATAAAGGCAATCATACAAATCGTTACGGTTAAACACAGCGGAAGGACGAAATGGTATGCCGGGAAACGTTCCCGTTCGCCTGTTCCTGTAATAATATAGGTGATCAGGTACAGGAATACGGGAATAAAACTGAACGAGGAAAAGGAAACAGGCAGGTATGCTATGAAAACGTCGCGGTCGACGGAATGCATAACCTGTCCGCTCCAGTACAGCATCATCAGACAGTATACCGTGATTATGCTGTAATGTATCTTCCGGTTGACCGTATTGGAAGAGCGGGTTGTGTCGAGCGAAATCATGATCAGGCTGACCGCAGCGCTTACCACGGGTATTGAGAAAACTATTGCACGTCCGATATCTTGATTCATGCCTTCTTTTTTATTTGTGGCCCCTTGTGAGACTGTTCTTTATAGGTATTCTCTAATTGAATCGCACGCTGGAAATGTCTGGAGTCCTTAAACCCAGCCATAACCATTACCTGATACGGATTTTTACGTTCGTTCGAAGGATGCTTGATCAGAGTCTGGTACTCCCTGATCCGCCATAGGTTCAGGTAACGCTTGAAATTCATGCTGTAAGTTTGATTGATAAAATTAGACATGACAGTACGGTTCACACCCATCGTCTCGGCTAAGTCTGTCAGTTTGAAATCAGGATTGAGATATGGTTTTTGTCGAGAAAAATAGTTTTCGAACGCCCTCCTGTTCAACTGCCCACGCGTGTTGTCCGGCGCATGACGCTGTTTGGCGGTCAAGCTGTTGTTTCCGGTTTTCTTTTCGTTGTCCGGAAACAAATAGGAGGTTTTGTAGGAGAGATATTGTCTGCGGATAACCTGGTAGGTAAGCAATATTTCCTGAGCCATAATGCATAACGCGTTCAGCCAGATAAGCCATTGGCTTGCGCCGACCAACGAAGGTAAAAACGCGATCAGCAATATAGCGATGGAAAGCATGAAGAACACGATGAGCCAACGCGATGATTTTATACTGAGATATTTCCGATCCGTGTCGGCCTTTTGACGTACCGTCTGTTTATAATACCGCGACAACAATAGGCCGGTCGGAACGATATAGGCTACCGCTGTGATAAACCGCAGTAAAAGGCCGGATATGAAAAGCTCCGTATATCGCTCGAACGGCGACAACCCGGTAAAAATTCCTTCCTTGGGAGGCGATATCCAAGTTGTCGCTATCAGGATGATCACCAACGTGGGTACCGGCCAAAGGTAATTCAGTACGGGAAAGTTTCTTTGGTCCCCTAAATAGGTCAGGTAATAAACGATGTTGTAAAACAATATGGGAATATAGATATACGACAGGGCAAAAGGAATATCGACCGGGAGGAATACCGGATCGTCAGCGCGCGCGTGCCATAAAAAGGATGACCACCATACGGCTATCAGGATACAATAAATGCTCACGACCCGCCTTAATTTTCTTTCGGCAAGATTGCGATAATTCCATATCAAGAAAAAGGTAAAGACCGAACATATGGCCGAACAAATTATCGGTAAAATATAGGTCATCAAGTTGCTGTATGTGGCAAATACTCCCATGTCAATCGAATTCAAATTATTCTTCTCGAGAGCGTATGTATGCAGGCTTTGCCCGGTGCGCTAAACTTGCGTAGGTAGACAGTCATAGACTCTCTGACATTTATTAAATACAAAGATAACGCCCCTCCTCCGACAATCACGATGTTCAGCCGTGGACTCACTGGCATTATGGCATACAAATATAGTCCCGTTTACTGTATTTATCTGTATTACAGTTGATGATAATGGTTTCGTACACTTCAAAAATGAGTCCAGCTTTGATGTTTTGACATACTCGTTACAAAATTGCAGTTTGAGTAGATTGGTCATTACGATTTTGCGGATATGATTTATACGTTTTGGCATTATGCGATAACAAAGACGCCGTTTCTTTGTGCAGGGCAGAAAATAAAAGACAGCCCGGGTGCCGCAGCTGACTTCTTGAAATTATTTCGGTCAGGACAGACTGTAAAATTTGCAACGTAATAATTGACTATAGCTATAAAGTATGAACAATGGAATTATAAAACGGATGTGCGTTCTGCTGGCAATTGCCTTCGCCGGCATGACGCAGGGTGTCCAAGCCCAGAGCGTGGCTGTCAAGAGTAATGTTCTGGCGGATGCTTTCCTGAATCCGAATTTGGGAATAGAGGTCGGACTCGCACCCAAGTGGACTTTGGACGTTACGGGACAGTTCAACGCGTGGATGCTCTCGCACGATCGGCACTGGAAACACTGGGTTGTTCAACCCGAAGCCAGATACTGGTTCTGCGACCGCTTCTCAGGTCACTTCGTGGGTGCTCACATTCACGGCGGACAGTATAACATCGGAGGTTTCGACGGGAAAATCAATTTCCTCGGTACGGATACCCGCAAACTGAAGGATACCCGTTACCAGGGCTGGTTCGTCGGCGCGGGTATCGCTTATGGTTATGCGTGGATACTGGGGCGGCATTGGAACCTGGAGGCAGAAATAGGCTTAGGTTATTCCTATACACGCTATGACCGCTTCCAGTGTGCCGGGTGCGGCAGGAGGATAGAAACGGACAAACCGCACCACTACTTTGGGCCGACGAAAGCGGCAATCAACCTTGTTTATGTGTTTTAATCGTGTGCAAGATGAAAAAGAGATTATATATCCTATCAGCCCTTCTGGGCATGGTTGCGGCAGCGGAAGCGCAGACCGCAACCGACCTGCGGAAACAGGACATCGTGGACGGTGTTTCCGTGGAGAATCTCAGCATGGAACGGAACGGCGGATACATCGCCATAGACATGCTTTGGGATTTGTCAGGGCTGGACGTGGACGCTAATCGTGCCGTGCTTCTTACGCCATGGTTAGTCAATGGCAACGACTCGCTCGGCCTGCAATCGGTAGGGGTTTACGGCAGGCGACGCTATTACTTCTATGTGCGCAACGGCGAGAGTATGCTGTCGGGCAAGGATGAAACGAGCTATAAGGCTTCGGAGAAGCCCGATGCCATCGAATACCGCAACCTGGTGCCATACGCCGAATGGATGAACGGTTCCGTGCTGTCGCTTCATCGCAGTGACTACGGGTGTTGCAATACTTTGTTGGCGGAGCAGAATGGTCTGCTCGGACCATACACCGAGGCGTTTTTTCCCGAACTGGTATATGTGCGTCCGCAAGGGCAGATCGAAAAAAGGGATTCGCTCGAAGGCTCGGCGTTCATCGACTTTCCGGTGGACCAAACGGTGATTTATCCGGGCTATCGGCGCAACACCGCCGAACTTGGGAAAATACAGTCGTCGATCGACTCCGTGCGAAGCGACACGGATATAACCATCACCTCGGTATGGCTGAAAGGTTACGCTTCGCCCGAAAGTCCTTATGCGCATAACCAAGAGTTGGCCATCGGGCGTACCGCCGCATTGAAGAAACACATACAGCAACTCTACCGGTTTGAAGGCGATGTCATAACGACCGACTACGAACCGGAGGATTGGGCGGGATTGCGCCGCTACGTGGAACGGTCGAACCTCGGGCATCGCGAGGAAATCATCGCTCTGATAGACGGCGATTTGGAACCGGATGCCAGAGAGTGGAAAATAAAAAGCACCTATCCGGAGGAATACCGCTTCCTGTTACAGAACTGTTATCCGGCGTTGCGCCGCACCGACTACCGCATAGCCTACACCATCCGCAATTACAGCGACGTGGAAGAGATAAAACGAATCATGCGTGAGCGACCGCAAAAGCTGAGCCTGAACGAGTTCTACCTCGTTGCACAGGAGTATGAACCCGGTACGGACGAGTTCGCCGAGGTATTCGAGACCGCAGTACGCATGTTCCCGGACGACACCGTCGCCAACCTGAACGCTGCCAACGCCGCCATGCGCCGCGGCGACCTCACAGGTGCGGAGCGTTACCTGGCCAAGACGGGCGATTCGCCCGAGGCCGTTTATGCCCGAGGCGCACTGGCCATCCGGCAAAAGGATTACGACGGTGCCCGACGCTACCTGAACGAGGCGAAATCGCTCGGATTGGAGCAGGCCGCCATCACGCTCGAACAACTTGGGAAAAACGACATTAACGAATATAAATATCATTAATCAAATTAATTATACACGTTTATGAAGATGAATAAATTATTAGGCCTGCTCGTGTGTACCGCATTGTGTGCATGCTCGAACGACGAATCGGGAATCATTCCGAATGATACTCCGAATGTTTTCACCGGAGACAAAGCGTATATCAAGGTCCGCCTCGCTGATGCAGGTACCCTTACCAGGGCGCAAGGAGGTGATTTTGAGTACGGAACAAACGAACAGTCCATAAAAAATGCCAGCTTTTACTTCTATGACGCAGACGGTGTATTCGTGACACAGGGTGATGTTTGGACGGATGGCAGCGCCTCGACGACAACCCCTGCCGGAAATATCGAATTTGCGAGCAACAATATTGTTGTGTTGAAAGGGTTGGACAAGAAGAGCTATCCTAGGTATATGGTAACAGTGCTCAACAAACCGACCGGCTTCGTGCATGGAAAAACGCTCGATGAAATGCAAACGGTGCTTGCGGACAATAATGCGGAAGGCATTTACTATCCGGCAACAACCGATAACGTCACGACCAATTACTTTACCATGAGTACCACGAGCTACACCGAAACCAATCGGGAAAAGCATTTCGTAACGGAAGTCAATGAGGGAAACATCTCTCTTGAACCGATGACGGATGCGAGTGCCATTGCTAATACGGTGACCGTATATGTGGAGCGTTTGGCTGCCAAAGTAACTCTGAAAGTGTCCGATAACCTTCCCAAAGATGCAAACGGGCGTTATCCGATAAAAGTCACCGTGGCAGGCGAAAACAACTCAGCCGGAAGCGGCGATATCGCTTCGGAAGACCTCTACGTGGAACTGCTCGGATGGAAATTGAATGCTACGGCAAAGAAGTCGTTCATGGTCAAGAATATAGATGCAGCTTGGATGGATAATGACTTGGGCTTTACCTGGAACCGACCGACCGACCGCCGCAGCCATTGGGGCAAGTCGTTCAATTACGGCTTTTCCGGCTATCCTGAAAATGCAGCGGGAGTTCCCGCCAATTCCGAATATCTGAACTATGTCGATCTGGAAAACGGCTTAACAGCATTGGAAAATCCTGCCTATTGCGCTGAGAACACCAATACAAACACCATCGTTACCGCCAACTTCCCTACGGGCGTTACGAGCATCCTGCTCAAAGCCAAGGTTTGCGATGCAAACGGCAATGCGCTCGACCTCGTGCGTTACAACGGCCTGCTTTTCAAACAAGACTCCTTCCTCGAATACGTGCTCAACGTATTGCAGACGAGAAACCAGTTGGACGTGTGGTATGCAAACGGCACGGATGAGGAAGGGAATGCGAGATATACCCAGATCGGCAAAGAGTATGTGAAGTTGGAGCATGTGGGCGACGGAAAAGTAAAAGTGGTATTTACGAATGAGCATGGAACTTCATTGTATGCAGAGGACGGCTCCAACTGCTCGGATCAAACCATCACCGCTCTCAACGATGATTTGGCCTCCGCTTCCGCGGACGCCATCGCGTACAACGGCGGATTGATGTACTACAACATTCCTGTCGAACACCTCAATAATGGCGATGTCGCGGAAAACGGAACGATTCCGGAAGCCAAATACGGCGTGGTGCGCAATCACCATTACGTAGTCACCATTGACAAATTGGAAAAGATAGGCAGGGGAATCTTTGACGGAAACGAAAAAATCGTTCCCGGTGACGATCCGGACGCTTATTACGTAGGCGCGAAAATCAACATCCTCTCCTGGAAAATTGTCAGCCAGAATGTGGAACTTTAATGTTTCTTGAAGCAATCTTATTTTATAAACAACCATTCCATGAGGGGGGCCTCATGGAATGGTTTTAGAAAAGCGCTTCCGCTCCGGCGCAAAGCGAGGACGAAACCGGAAAGGGCGCGTCTGCCATTGCTCTCCGGAAATGAAAATTTCCTGCTGCATTTTCCGCGGCATATATAGAATAAAACAATATAAGTCAAATGGATATACGGCCTTACATAAAAAAAGCAAGCGGAAAGTTGCTGGCGGCCATCGCTGGAGCTTTGATGCTATATGCCTGTGACGGCTTAATCTATGACGGTGAAGGCGACTGCTCGGTGAGCTACCGTGTGAAGTTCCGTTACGATTACAACATGAAGTTTGCCGATGCTTTTGCCCATGAGGTGGACGTAGTGACACTTTACCTGCTTGATGCCGACGGCAGGGTGGTCTGGCAACGTACGGAACAGGGAGAAGCCCTTGCGGCCGATGGCTATGCCATGACTGTAGATGTAGAACCGGGTGAATACGGCCTGCTTGCTTGGTGCGGTACTACCGACAAAGGCTCTTTCTCGATACCCGCAACAACCGTCGGCAAACAATTGACCTGCACGCTTGACAGGCAACACGATGCCGGGAATAAGGCATTCGTCACCGAAGATCTCGACCGCTTGTTCCACGGATGGCTGCCTGAACAGACGTTCGGTAAAACCGAAGGTACGTACACTTATACCGTACCGTTGGTGAAGAACACCAATAACGTGCGAGTGGTGTTGCAACACATCTCGGGAGAGGCTGTGGACAAAGACAGGTTCGTTTTCACCATCACCGGCACTAACGGAAGCATGGATTGGGACAACACGCTGCTGCCCGACGAGCCGGTGACTTTTTACGCATGGCATACCGATGCCGGGGAAGCGGGTATGGACCCCGGGATCGAGGCAATGCCGATCGTATCTCGCGCCGTCTTCAGCGCGGCCATAGCCGAACTGACCGTGCCGCGCCTTGTGAAAGGTCAGGAGCTGCGGCTTACCGTAACCGACAAGGAAACGGGAAGAACGGTGTTCTCCATTCCCCTTATCGACTATGCTTTGCTGGTGAAAGGTTTCTATAACCGGGATATGGACGATCAGGAGTATCTCGACAGGCAGGATGTGTACGACATGGTGTTCTTCCTCGACGAAAGCGACCGTTGGCTAGATGCCTATATTTACGTCAACTCTTGGAAAGTGGTGCTGCACAACAGCGCATTGTAATAGGAGGAATGCAAATGAAGAATGTGGTACGACATATCGTCACGGGAACTATGATGCTCCTTGTGTTGTGGTGTACCTCGTGCAGCCATGACACGGAGACCTTCGGCATATCCGATCCAGAAACAGCTCTCAGCATCGGTCTCAGAGTGCCTGCAAAAAGCCCGAAGACCGGTGAAGGCTATGCGATCGGCGAAACCTATGAAAACTACATAGACGTAGAAAACAACAACTACAGGATATATTTCTTCACCTCGGACAATAAGTTCATCGCCCGTTTTGAGCCGGAAGGTTTCGTGGTGACGGAAGGAAGCGATTACAGGGATTACGGTGTGCTCGGCAAGGCACCCGCCGCTTTGGCCGATCACAAAAACTTCAAGATGGTCGTGCTCGCCAACTGGACGCAATATGGCGACGATGCGATGAAGGCAGGAGAAACGTTGCTCGCGGATATCTGCAATGCCGGATGGGGGCAGTTCGATCGTTTTTCCTCTTTCGAGTTGGGACCGGAACGACTGATTCCTTTCTACGGTGTCCATGAATACAATAACATAGAGTTGAAGCCCGGAGTGGCCACATGGCTGCCCGAGCCCGTTACCCTGTTGCGGGCCGTGGCCAAGGTGGAGGTGGTACTCGAGACGGACGGCCATTTCGACTTGTCGTTCAGCGAGGTGAAGATTCGTCGCTATAATAAAGCGGGGTATTGTGCCCCGAAAGACGTTTTCTCACAGGACGACTACGACCACGGCGGCGAGTGGAACAGCGATTACGTCAGCGGCTTGCACCTGGTGGGAAACGGCAACGACACGGAGGAGAAAACACAAGATTTCCGTTTCGTAAGCCGATGGACGGGGACCGACGGAAACAAATACGAGAAATGGATCGCTTACCTGCCCGAATACCGGAACATCGACGCAGGCGACCAATATTCGAGCATTGAAATGAGGCTCGATGCACAGACCGGAGAGGATGAACCGCATACCATCCATTTCGCCAATTACGACGAGAGCGGAAAGACGGATAATAACGACAACGCCAGGCGTTTCGACATCTCCCGCAACAACCTCTACCGTTTCACCGTCACCGTCCGAGACAACAGGCTCGCGGTGAACGTGCAGGAATGGAAATATGCTTATGACAACGAATACACTTTTGACTGATATGAAACGTTACACCTTATTCACGCTTCTATGGGCGGCCCTCGCCATGGGTGGCTGCACGAAAGATCTGACTCCGGAGACAAATGGAACGAATAACGCCGTCCTCGATGAGGGCGAACTGACGGAAGCCGTATTGAATTTGTCCGTCAATACATTTGCCGTTGAAGCACAGGCAAAGACACGGGCGTCTATACCGAGCAGCACACCTGAAATGGAGACTGCTCAGGAAAAAGAGGTGCACAACATCTGGGTATTCCAGTACGATGCGGCTACGAAAGAACTGCTGATAAAGCCGCGTTACTATACCATCACCGACCAGGCCATGTTGCAAGAGCTACCCGTATACCTGAAAGCCGGAGTGCCGTCCCTCGTATATGTCGTAACCAACACGGGCTATGATAATTGGGCCAATGACGGTACGGACGCTTCATGGCAAAAGTTTAAGGATTTGGAACAATTGAAGAAGCAGACCTTGCCGACCGCTTTCCCGTTACGGTCGATAGACAAGGTGTCGATACCCATGGCCGGAGCGAGCGGGCAGGTGGAGGTAACGACAGGCATTACGGTCACGGTACCGGTTACACGTATGTATGCCAAACTCAAAGTAAAGGTGGAGATGCTGAACGCAGAGATGGAACTGAACAACGTCAACGTAAGGCAAATTCCGAATATTTGCCGGGTAGAGACATTGGCTGGTGATGGAAACGGAGAGCCGATGAATGCGGTTCCGTTTCCTGGTGGAACGACATTCAGTTCCATAGCTTTTGCCGCTTCGGATTTGGAAAAGAGCGAAGATAAAGAATGGGCTGTTTTCTATGTTCCCGAAAACCTGCAAGGGGAAACAGAAATTCAGGGCGGGAACAAGTCTGATGTGGCTCCCTCCAATGCGCTTGTGGTGGATGTAACCACCGAAATAGGTGGTGAAAAATATCTCTATGTAGCTTATCCTGGAGGAAACTCACTCAATAATTTTAATATACAGCGTAACCAAGTTTACCGCATGACGTTGACTGTCACAGGAGAGAAAGGCCAAAACAATCCATCGTCCAACTGTTTTGTCGTGAAACCGGACGGGTTCCTCTCTTTTGAGCCCTATTACCGTGTAGAGACAGGGGGCGGATATAATTTTGCAGACTATTTGAATCCTCATGACGAGAATCTGAAAATAGCCCGTGTCGGCATTATCTGGCAAACCAAAGACTGCATCGGCGATAATACGAACGGAACGCTGGTACAGCTCGGGGAGAACACGGGCGACATTCATCAGAAAATTTATGTTAAAACGCAAAAGAAAGGGAATGCCTTAATCGGTGCCTACAACAGCAAGGGAGATATTATATGGTCTTGGCACATCTGGGTTACAGACCATGAGCCGGACAATCTCGGCAGAGCCGTTACTTATTATACATACGACTGGGACCAGAACGGCATATATCCCGAGAAGCCGCGCATTCAGGGCTATGCCGTCATGTCATGCAACCTCGGTGCATTGGCCGAGAATCAGCAAGGTATAGGAAGTGGTCTCCATCGGTATCCGGATGAAATGACGCAGGCTTTCGGCATGTTGTATCAATGGGGACGAAAAGACCCGTTCCCTCCTTTACGCAACATTGCAAACGAACATCAGGACTATAACGACGAACATACGGACCTGCATTATGACAACTCCAACCAGGCTGAAGTTCATAAGACATCCGCGACCGATGAAAACAAGCTGTTCCATTCGGTGATTGGAAGCGCCCTGACCGGAGCTGTCAGACACGCCATCGCCAATCCCACGGTTTTTATCTGTGGAACGAACGAAGCCAACCGAAATGAAAGTTATGTACAAACAAAAAGTAACTATTTCAATAATGGAGACTGGTGTCCCGTAGGAGAAAGCGACAACAAACTTTGGGGAGGACTGGAACCGGCCTCCGAGGGAATGAAGGCCTACACGATTAACCAGAACAACAATGTCCATTTATACGATAATTACGGAACGGAAAAATCCATTTTCGATCCCTGTCCCACGGGCTGGAGGGTTGCCTCGGGTGAATTGTGGCTCGAATTTACGAATACGGGGCTCAATCCGGGAAGCATGAGTGACATCAATTATGACGACAAGTTTCCGAACGGATATGGAATGAATATGTATATGCAGCAATGGAAAGAGGGGCCGACGTCTTATTTCCCGATGCAGGGAACGCGTGTGGGCGATGGAGGGGGTATTCGTACGAGCAGTTGTGGGAACTACCACAATGCGACCACGGACACGGACAACCGAGTGAATATTTTGCATATCCATAAGGATCACAGCCTGTTCCATATATTCGAATACCAATTCTATTTTTATTATGTAAAGTCGGTGGCGGGACCGGTCCGGTGCGTGCGCGATTCGAAATGAAACCGTGTACTATCCTTCATAGTATTTGGCAGGAAGGGTACTTTTTTGTGCCTGTGCCTCAAGAGGCAGGCAAATATTGATGACGGCAATTCTTACGGTGGAAGATTCATGCACTGATTCTGTAATGCCGGAAAAGTTGCCGTTGCCTGAAATGCCGCTATTTTGCCCACACCGAAAAATAGGGGTCGTACCTATTGAGCCGCTTGGGGAACGAAATGGATTTTCGTGACACGGTGTGCAGTCGTAAACACGCTTTTATAAGTGCAAAATTATTACTTGTAGGTCGTTCTTTGATATACAAAACACCGGTAGCCAGCGATCAATAATTCGATGTATTTCTTTTCGATGCAGTCTCTTCCGCTTCTCGAAACCTCGGGTGTATTTGCGTTCAGAGTAGGCCTTGAGTCGTGTAAATCTGCATGTTGGAAGCTGCCTGAAATCCTCTTGATGTTCAAGCGAAGTAACGGGATAGTAACGTGATTTTGGTTTTAATTGGCTTTTTGAGGGTTGCACCTGGCTTCGCTTTTTTGTTTAGTTATCACCTGCGCCGGTTATATACACTCCTCTTTTAGTCTTCTGCTCTCAATTTCCTTTCTTCTTTTTGCTGCAGATGATTTAATGCTATGATATGAAAACTATATAGTGCCTGTTGTTTTCGATGATATGATTTGCACTTGTAGCGCTGCCTGCCGTTGCTCTGCGTTCCGTCTTTTACGCATGTGCCTCCGCAATATTTGCATTCCATTTTTGCTATTCCCTAATTTGAAACATGAAGATCGAATATCCGTTTTGAAAACTCGTTTTCGAAGGATTTAAGGGCACAAAAATACAAAAGGCGGCTGTAATAGCCGCCTTTGTTTCACCTGTGAAAGGAGAATTTGTATTGAAAACCAGTGTTTTAATCGTTGAATTTAAGCCGTCCCCTAATTTAAAACACTACCCCAACTTAGCGGAGAGGACGGGATTCGAACCTTGCTCCGCTATATATCTGAGAATCAGATACTTTCTATTTCATCTTCTTTGGCAGGTAACGATTTGGATACTAAGCGTTCATTTTTTGTCCGAACCTGTCTCAAAGAACCTTTATTACACTGCAAATATAAATATTCTTTTTTATTTACGCAAATTATTCTTATTTTTTTGTATACAAAAGTCTTCGATTGGCTGTTGTTTGGTGGTTCGTGTCTTATTTAAGCAGGCAGAATAACATTTTATCTTATTGAATTAAGATTGATTGTGGTCAGAGTATTCGTTACCGCTTTGGTTATTTTAGATTTGAGACAGGGGGCATATAGGTATATATATACCTATATGCCCCCTGTCATAACTAAAACAATAACTAAAACTTAATTATCATGAAAACACTGACCTCATTGCCACTGCTCGACCTGCTCGAAAAGGCTGCACGGAAGCACGTCTTTACGGACATCGCCCTCGACATCGATGCCGCTTACGACGATTTCGTTACGGCACTCGCTTCGCTCTGCGATACCGAAACCTCACTTCCGCACCTGATGCGTGTACTTTGTTACACCCGCTTGGAGCTTACAGCTTTACAGAAGCAAATCCTGCATACCACCGGTGGGGCTGAAAAAAAATGTGGCCGTAGTATGCCGCAAAGCCATTGAAATGATCCGCTGCGAAGAACAGACCGCCTGCCATTATGCAGAGCGGCTGCAGCCTCACCCGGAAAGGCTGACATGGCAGGACAGCAAGACCGGCCTGTGCGAGATTATCTTCGCATGGCAAGCCAAAGGCTCCTTCGGGAATATCCCCATGACGAGACTGGCGGCCCACATCCAACAGGTGTTCAATATCGACCTGGGTTCCAACCTGAGCCGCACGTTCGGGGAAATGAGGCTGCGTAACGACCCCACACCTTATCTCGACAGTATGACCGATGCACTCCTGAGAAAAATGAAACGGACAAAAATAAAACGGTAATCGGATCGACATAGACCCATGTAGTAATAACCATACGACCAACCCAAAGTTGATCTATCGAGCCGCTAAAATTCGGAAATCAGGGAACAGGTGTAAAAGCTGACCTGTTCCCTGATTTGTTTCATATTACTGTATTTTGAGTGCATCGTTCAGACAGTTAATGTGTTAATATGCATTCTTGCGTATGAATCGCTTTCATATACGCAAAGAGATGGACATTCTTTTGCATTCTATATTTCTTAGAACCAGTCTGTTGTAAAAATATTCGATAGAAATCCATACCGTATTCTGTATATCGCCTTGATCTAACCCAGACCTTTGCTGTAAGTAATTTCAAATAGCGAAGGTTATGGAAGTTATCACTTTCGACTCGGCGGCATTCCGTAAGCTGCAAAGCGACCTGAATAAGATCATGGAGTTTATCGAGGAGCAGCAAAAACGGCAGCACGACCCGTCGGCAGACGATGAGATGTGGATCGACAACTACGATGCCTGTACGTTCCTCAAAATCAGCGAACGTACGCTCCAGCGGCTTCGCGCCGCTAAGAAAATCACCTATTCGCGCTTGGACCGCCAGGTCTACTATCAGGTGAAGGAGATCAAGCGGATGTTGCGAAACCACCTGATTCGCAGCAACGAGGAATACCTGCAGGATCTGATCGAAAACCAACGACTCTATGCTGAGCAAAGACGCGCTGCTAAGCCGAACAAATAATGGTCTGGACGTCTTCCGGCATTATATCCCGGGTCCGTGGCGCGTGGGACGCAACTTTCTCAATCCGCTCTATAAGGATACCAAGCCCTCGTGCAATGTCTACATGGACCGTCGCAGTCGCCAATACCGTCTCAAAGACTTCGGCAATGACGACTACAGCGGCGATTGCTTCGCCTTCGTGGGCCGTCTTTTCTCGCTGGACTGTGCCCGGCCGGAGGATTTCGTCAAGATTCTGCGGATCATCGACTCAGACCTGCATCTGGGGCTGGAAAGCGGCCAGAGGCCCTCGGCCGCTGTATCCAATGAAGTCATAGCCCGTAAGGTTACACCCGTACCACCGGAGCGTGTGAGCCGCCCGTACCGTTATGTCGACAAAGCCTTTTCCGAGCAAGAGACTGCCTACTGGATGCAGTACGGCATCAGGCGCAGCACGCTCGACCGCTACCATGTGTTGTCTATCGAAGAATACAGCAGCCGGAATAAGGACGGTGAGCCTTTTACGCTGCATTCTTCCGAGCAGATGCCCCTGTTCGGATATGTTTTTCCGAAGTACATCAAGCTCTATCGTCCTCTGGCCGATAAAATGCGCTTTCTCTATGGCGGCGATCCGGGTGAGAACTACTGCTTCGGGTTAGAGCAACTGCCAGTACGTGGCGATACGCTCTTTTTGACCGGAGGCGAAAAGGATGTGCTCTCGCTGGCTGCACACGGTTTCTATGCCGTATGCTTTGGCAGCGAGACCTGCACCGTGCCGCTGACCCTGATCCGTTCGCTCTCGCATCGCTTCAAGCACATTGTCCTGCTTTATGATATGGACTCCGTAGGAATAGAAAGTGCCTGCCGTCATGAGCAGGAGCTACGCCGTTACGGAGTCAAGCGTCTCGCGCTGCCCCTGTCGGGAACCAAGGGAGAGAAAGACATCTCCGATTATTTTCGTCTGGGCCATAGCGGGGAGGAGTTCCGCGAGCTGTTCGTCCGTTTTCTGGACCGTATTTACGAGGAGACCTTCGCCATGCTCAAGCCCTGCGAAGTGGATCCCGCACATCCGCCGGAAGTGCCGCGCACCATCGTCTCCATTAGCGGCGTCCCTTTCGGTACGCAGGGCAACCTGCTTTGCGTCACGGGCGGCGAGGGCAGTGGCAAGAGCCACTATGCCGGAGCGCTCATCGCCGGAGCTTTGGCAGGGAACGCGGAAACCGACACGCTGGGGGCGGAGGTGGCCGGTAACGAGGCCGGCCATGCCGTGTTGCTCTACGATACGGAACAATCGCTACCTCAGCTCTACAAAAACATATCGGTGATCCTGCGTCGTTCGGGCATCGCTAAGCCTCCGGAATCGTTCAAAAGCTATTGCCTGAGCTGCATTTCGCGGCGCGATCGTCTGCAGGCCATCGTGCGGAGCATGGACCGGTACTACTATCAATACGGCGGTATCCATTTGGTGGTGATCGACGGCATTGCCGACCTGATCCGTTCGGTCAACGACGAGAGCGAGAGCGTCGAGCTGGTCGAAGAACTTTATCGTTTGGCCGGTATCTATAACACTTGTATCGTGGTGGTATTGCACCTTGTTCCCAGCGGCATGAAAATCCGTGGGCACCTCGGCTCGGAGATCGGCCGTAAGGCCGCCGCCATTCTCTCCATCGAGCGGGACGAGAAACGCGACCTGTGCTGCCTGAAAACGCTCAAGGTACGCGACGGCAGTCCGCTGGATGTTCCTCTGCTCGAATTCGGATGGGACAAGCAGAAGGCGATGCACGTAAGCCGCGGTCAGCGCAGCCCTGAAGCTCAGCAGAGCCGTAAACAGGAGGAACTGAAGGCGCTGGCCGGAGAACTCTTCCGTCAGCGGAGCGAATACTCTGCTGTAGAGTTGCGTGAGGCGATCTGCCGGATGCTCGACGTGGCAGAGTCTACGGCCAAAAGTTATATCCGCTTTATGAAAGAGAGAAAAATCGTGGTCTGCAAACCGGGATCGATGGAACTGATCCCGGGACCTGCCGACCGTTAAAACCCCGGATACGTATGGAAATGAGCAAAGAAGAATTCATGATGCTGCACGAAAGGCTCCTCGATCGTCTCGATCGGTTGGAGCATAAGATCGAGTCGCTCTCTACCATCGGCGGCAAGCAGATGCTCGACAACCGCGACATGCGTCTGCTGCTGAAGGTTTGCGACCGCACACTGCTACGCTGGCGTCGCAGCCGCAACCTGAGGGGATTTCGAATCAGCGGCAAGGTCTATTATATGGCCGCCGACGTCCACCGATTCCTGCTCAGCGAGTATTATCGGAAAGAAGAACAAAACCGTAGTAGAAAGAATAAAAACCATTTCCATGAAAAAGAACAGTAAAGTAATCGTGCTGGAGCGCAACCGTTTTGCGATGCTCGTCAAGGTCCATCGTAAAAGTTTGCTGATGCTCGAGGTACTGACCTACATTTGTCGAATACGCAATATCGACCTGGTCATGACGCTCGAAGAGGTGTGCCATGTATTGCGCATGGATGCTGCCGTAGTCGAACAATATCGCCACAAGGGGTTGCTGCGCAGCTATGAGGAAAACGGACTGCGTCTGTACGAGGCCGCTGATCTGGTCCGGCTGAAAGCCGCGCTGGACATGATCGATATCTACCGCCGTATCAACAAGGCGGCCATTATCCCCTCATCTTCTAAGTCCAAGTAGTATGCAGCACGATCGGCCCATGTATTCCGATGACCGCCGTCTTGTAGAAACGAACAAGAAAACGATACGCGGTCAAAATCATGTCGAACCATTTGATAACGATGCATTATGAAAACACCCATCAGTTATTACGGAGGCAAGCAGTCCATGCTCAAGGATATCCTGCCGCTCGTTCCCGAACATGATATCTATACGGAAGTCTTCGCCGGCGGTGCTGCCCTGCTCTTCTCCAAGAGTCCCGTGCGGGTCAATGTGATCAACGACCTGAACGGCGAGCTGGTCAACTTTTACCGTACCGTCGTGGCGGACTTCGACGCCCTGCGCCTCGAGGTGCTGCGCACGGCCCACAGCCGCGAACAACACGACGTGGCCTGGTTCATCTACCGGCATCCGGACTACTTCAGTCCGGTCAAGCGGGCTTGGGCCGTATGAGCGCTTAGCCGGCTGGGATTCTCAGGCGTGTTTTCGTCTTCTTTTTCGTATACCCGGACTACGGGGAAAGGCGCTGCCAGAGTCTTCGCAGCCAAAGAACGCTTTCTTCCCGAACTCAAGGAATTACTCGAAAAATGCACCATCGAGCAGGACGACGCCCTGAAAGTGCTCTCCCGCTTCGATACCCCGACGACCTTTCATTTCGTGGATCCGCCCTATGTGGGCTCCAATATGGGCCATTATACGGGAATGTTCAACGAAGATGACCTGAACCGCCTGCTCGAGGTGCTCTCCGGAATAAAGGGGAAATTCATGCAGACGATGTATCCCCATGACCTGATCCGCGAGTATGCCGACCGTTTCGGTTGGACGCTCCATCCTGTGCAACGTACCGTAACCGCTTCCAATACTAAACGCCGCAAGCAGGAGGAATGGATGATCACCAACTATTAAATCCGAAAAAGGATGAGAACGAACAAGGATTTATTGAAAGAGGTATACCGGCTTCGCAATCTGATCGCCGGGGAGAGAGGGTCGCAGCAGATCGATCTGGCGCAGATAGAGAGCGATTACCGTTTTCAACGTGAGCTCCGGGAGTCGAAAGGCTATGAGCTTCGGGGGCAAATCGATGCGCTCAACCGGGAGTATGCCCGGGTCATTGAGGACAAGCAGCGCCAGGCTCGCAATGACGCTTACTTCGCTACGCCCGAGGGCGCTGCGCACAAACGACGGCTGGAAGAGGCGATCGCACAGAGGCGGCAGGCATGGAAAGAGCATATGCAGCAAAGTATCTCGTTCGTCGAAGGTCGTCTGCAACAGACTCTCGGTCCGCACTGGGGCGTGAGTCGCTATAGCGAGGAACATATGACCATCAGTGTTATCGATGCGGCAGGTTCCACTCTGCAACAGCGTAAGTATTATTTTGGTCAGGATATAGATATTTGGTATGAGGATCGAACGGGTCGCGGCATGAATAATGTCCGATTCCGTGCCAACTGCGGCACTACCGGCAGCTTTGAAATGGAAGGAGGAGGGAGCGTGGGCGAGCGGGCCCTGTTCTACGTCGGGGTTGGGCGACTGTTATCCGACCGGAACCTCGTCCGGGATATCCGCCACACGATGGCCACGACCGTACAGGTCGCAGATAATCTGGCCAATGAACTCGCTCGTTTGCAAAAGGAACTGGATGATCCGCTGAAGGAACGGAAGCGGCAAGAAACCCAACCGGAAAACAAGCCGAATAAACAATTCAAACCACCCAAACACAGTCGCGGTATACGATAAGTTAGGGATTCAGGGCGCTCATTGAAAGCGCCCTGAATTTGTATGAGGCGCTCGGCCCTCCCGTTTTAGTGAAATCCCAGCATATTGTATTTTCAGGTCTGTTTATACCTGCACGCCTGATACAAAATAATAAAATCACTATTTGCTGTGATTTTTGAGTGATTTATCCCGGGATAACATTATATTTGCATTGAAATCACAATATCATGGGATTTATGATAATTATTGGTCAAGCGATCAAAGAACGGCGCAGAATGCTGAAGATAACGCAACGGACACTCGCAGAACTTTCGGGCGTAGGGATCAATACGCTCACGAAGATCGAGCGGGGCGAAGCGAATCCCACGCTCGCCGTGCTCGGGAAGATCCTCGACACATTGGGATTGAGGTTGACAGTAGAAATTAAAAACAATAACGAATTATGAGGCAAGGAGCCGTATATATGAATGGCTATCTGGCGGGCATACTGACCGAAGTATCGCCTACGGAATATGTGTTCCGATATGATGACGGTTATTTCGCCGATAGTAAGATGCCGGCGGTCAGCCTGACGCTTCCCAAGACGCAGCAGGAATACCGCTCCGCATATCTGTTCCCGTTTTTCAGTAATATGCTCTCCGAGGGACGTAACCGGGCCGTGCAGTCGCGCTTGCTGCATATCGACGAAGCAGATCATTTCGGCATTCTGCTGGCGACCGCCCGGACGGACGTTGCCGGAGCCGTTACCGTTAAACCCCTATAACGATGGAACCGATTACACGATGCCCTTCGACATTGGCCGAAGGTTACGATACCTACTCTCCGGCAGCTATAAGATACCTGTTCGATGGCCAGTCGGTGTCGCCGTTTCTGGATTATATGCCCATCGACGACGACAGCCACAGCGAAACTCAGGAAGAATTCCTGCACAACCAAGAGCACATTTCCCTGTCAGGCGTACAACCGAAATACTCGATGGTCATCCGTGGCGGCAAGCTGGTACTGACACGGGAGGGCGAGCAGGGACATTATATCCTCAAACCCAAACTGAGCGATTTCCGTAACCGGGTGCATAGTCCGGCCAACGAGCATCTGACGATGCAGATCGCCTCGCAAGTCTTCGGTATCGAAACGGCAGAAAACGGATTGTGTTTCTTTCAGGGGGGCGAGCCAGCCTATATCGCCAAACGCTTCGATGTAAAACCCGACGGCACGAAATGGCGGAAAGAGGATTTCGCTTCGTTGGCCGGACTCAGCACGGAGAACGGTGGCAAGAATTTCAAATACGGCTTGCTGACCTACGAGGAGTGCGGCGATCTGATCCGCAAGTATCTGCCCGCATGGAGGGTCGAGATGCTGAAACTCTTCGATTTAGTCGTATTCAATTTTCTGATATGCAACGGTGACGCCCACCTGAAGAATTTCTCGGTGCTCGAAACCGAATCGGGAGATTTCCGGCTCGCTCCGGCTTATGATCTGATCAATACCAAGCTGCATGTCGACGATGGGATATTCGCCCTCGAAAAGGGTCTGCTAAAAGCAGATGCCGAGCGGTTCATGCCGATGGGATTCGTGCGCGGGACGACCTTTCTGGAATTCGGCAGGCGGTTGGGGCTGCCTGAAAAAATGATTCGTCGGGAACTCGACCGGTTCTGCGCATCCTATTCGCTTCTGGATAAGTTAATAGCGAATTCCTATCTTACGGAAGAGCTGAAGGAAAGCTACCGGGAGATGTATCTCGGACGGCGGGACTCTTATCTGAAAACAGGGCTCTGAATAGATTCAACGGACAAGGGTCCGGATGCTCGGGATTAAATTTCTAACTTTTTAATCGAATACCCGGGGCTCACGTTCGATGAGTTCCGGGTATTGTATCAGTCGTTCGATTTACCGAATAAAGGGAGCCTGCCTCTTTTTCTCTCCCTACGGGTTGACCATACGGGTAAGTTTCATGATAGACGACATATCGACAAAACGTCCCATGTATTACAACGGTTTAAGTATTACTGGGTGATTTCGGTGACCGTCATATCCCGGACCCCGGAGGCGATGGACACCTCGTATGTACGGCTGTGGCCGCCGGAGTCGCTGATCGTAAAGCGTCCCCGGTAATCGCCCGAAGGAGTGATGTCGACCGGAACGCTCAGGCCGGTGGCCGTGTTGTAATCGGTGGTTTTGCTGCCTCCCGAGACGATCTTCGCCCCGTCGATCGAGACGCTCCCCGAACCCGACACGTGGCGGTAGGCGATCGTGAAGCGGCCCGTGTAACCCGGCTCGCCGATACGGAACGTGACGGTCGCCACCATGCCGACCTTGCTCGTACCGTAAGCGACCGTGAGCGGATTGGCCGCCCGGAATACGGTCGATGCATCGACCGTCACGGGATTGCCGTAGGCGTCGCTCAGCGTAAAGCGCATCCGCACGTCCCCGGGCTCGGACTGCGTATAGCCCACTTCGAGCGGCGTATCGCTCACGACCCGCCGTCTCGTCCCCTGCGGAAAGTCGCTCCCGTCGAGGATGGCGCGGCCCGTGCCCTCGACGAGCTCGTAGCTCAGGTAGAGTGCGGCATCGGGATCGTTCGTGCAGAAAGGCAGAAGCTTTAGTGCGGCCGTCTGCGAGCAGTCGTATTCCGGAGCGAAGCCCTCGGAGAGCAACAGCGTGGTCATCGAGACGCGGCAGTCGTCGTTGCTGACTCCTCGGACGGTCACCTCCATGCGGTAGTGACGGTTGCGCCGCAGGTTGAAGTCGTCCGTCGTGTTGCTGCCCAGAAAAATGTAGTAGTTCAGCGGAACGCCCATGAAGCTCGCATGGATATGGACGAACGTCGCTCCCTCGGGGGCATGGGCCATATCCCGCAGCCGGGGTTCGGTGACGGTCGGGTTCGTGCCGCGCAGGTTCTCGGGCAGGTAGTATGTGCGGGCGGGCACGCTGTTGTCCGTGATTTCCTGCTGGTCGAAGCCCGAAAGCAGTGTTTCCGTGGCAGGCCGGTTGTCGGCGAAGGGTGTGAGGGTGGCCGGAATGCTGCGTAGTGTAATGGAATGCAGTTCGAGGCCCGGCGGGCACTCCTCCCCGAGCGAGACGCTCAGATCGAGCCGAGCGAGGCATCGCTCCAGCCGCAGGGGTATCTCGGTGGCTCCTTCCACGCGGACGCTTTGCCGGGCGGACATGGCGATACCCTGTCGGACGAGTTCCTCGTCGTTGCACAGCGGCAGCGTATAGGCGGCCAGTCGTTCGGCCGTCAGCTCGCCCGGATCGCCTCCCGTATTGGCCAGAGCGAACAGTTCGTAATCGCCCGTGGGCAGGCTCAGCGAAACGCGGCTTCCGGGATTCTTGAGGTAGAGACGCTCGGAGGCTTCGGGCGTCGTTTTGTGGAAGAAGTAGAGGCTCAGATCGTGCACGGCACTCTCCTGTACGGTGCCGTCGCCGCTGCGGGTCATGGCCTCCGGACTCAAACGCAGGGTCAGGGTCGTCTCCCGCTCCGTATCGGGCACGGGCACATCGTGGGCCGAGAGGCAGCCTACCAGTGTGCAGCAGAGTACGAGAAACGACTGAAACAGATATTTTCGGATTGTCATAGTAAGCGAAGATTATGGGCTGGGGTTATCGGGCCCCGGGCCAAATGAAATAATGAGGAATGGATAGAATGAATCGGGAAACGGTGCTATGCGCCGATACCGATCGTCTGTGTGGTCGGGGTTTTCCAATCGGCGACGGTGATCGTGGCGTTCACGTCCTGTCCGGTAAGTCCGGCCAGCGAGACCGCCACGCGGTAGTAGTCGTTGCGCAGGATCGTATCGCTCTCGGACTTATGCCTTACGGTCAGGCTGTCGTCCGTGTCGAAACAGAGCAGAGAGATCGACGGCAGCGATTTCTCTCGTACCTCGATCATCGAGGTCGGATCGAAAAAGGTGCGAGTGGTGTTCGGTTCATCGGTAAACGATACGGTGACTTGTCCCTCTCCCGAAACCGGAGAATTCATTTTGTACGTTTCCCTGCCGCAAGAGGCAAATGTCCAAGCGCCAGTATGGTCGTAATCCAACTTTTCATCTGGGATACTCTTAATGCAATGGGTTAAATTCTAAAAAGCTGTTCGGGAACAAATGTATCATTGTTTTTTCAGTGATCTTACCTATTCGCTGTCGGGGATATATTGTTTTTTTGTAGATAAATTTCATCTATCCGACTCATTGACAAATCGATATGTTTATATCAATGGTAAAAAAAACGATACGGCGGGTAAATAAAACCGTATTAAAGAAGGAAGACGTATCCTCGTAAATCAGGACTAAGCTATCTTTGTAAGAAACTCAGATGTTATGACACCCAAAAACGAACCTGCGGTAGCCGTATTGATCGACGGCGACAACGTATCCCACGAGCGGATCGGCGAGATCGTGCGCTTTGCGGAGCAATACGGCGCGCTCGTTATCAGGCGCATCTACGGCGACTGGACCCGACGGACACTGGCCAAATGGAAGGAGGAGGCCAAAGTATACTCGTTCCGACTGGTAGAGGCTCCGTGCTATACGGCGGGCAAGAATACGACCGATATGGCGCTTGTTATCGACGCGATGGATATTCTGCACGGAGGCGGGATAGACTGTTTCTGTATTGCCGCCAGCGACGGGGACTACACGATGCTGGCTCAGCGCATACGCGAGGCCGGACTCACGGTGCTCGGCTACGGAGAGGGCAAGACGCCGGAGGCGCTGGTCGCCTCGTGCCGGGAGTTCCGCTATGCCGGGCAGCAACAGGGAGTCGAGCCGGAGCTGTCGCCGAACATGCCGGAGCACTTTATCCGTCGGGACATGCCCCTGTTCGAGAAGGCGTTCGAGACGGCCGCTGCCGGGAAAGACGAGGTGCCGCTCTCGCAGGTCGGAACGGCGCTCAAGAAGCTGATGCCCAAATACCGTATCAAGCGCTACGGCTGCAAAACGCTCGGAGAGCTGTACGAGAGGCTCGACCGATACGAGCTCGTCAAGACGGAGAAAGGGGTGGCGGGGATGGTGAAAAAGAAAACAACTGTAACTAATGGCCGTTAAGTTACTATTTTTGAATTAATATTGATTATTCATTGGAGTGTATGGAAATATTTGTAAATATTGCCATTCTCTCATTCAGATCCGTAATACCTGACTCTATTTTCAGATAGAACAGATGCAGAATAGAGCCGGTAATTTGCCAGCTCTATTCTGCAAAAGACAAATCGTCAATCCAATTTGGGCAGATACTGCCCCCTGTTACCGCCCGGGAAAACCATACTCTGAATTCCTTTTTCTCCGATCAGACCATAAAAATTCTGCTTCATTGTACTGTCGGTCAAAATGATCAGATTCTTATCGCGCCACCAAGTACCGGCAGAGAGAAGGAATGAATAAGCACCGATGTATAAACGGTATTTATGCATCTTGGTCAGCACCAAATAAAGGGAAGAGACATCGAAAGGATCGCCGTATGCTCCGACAAGATGATCGAGATGAACATATGGTCTGCGTTGATATGCTTCCCGTCTGTTACGTACCGTATCAAGAAGGAGTCCGCGTTGAGTCTCGCTCCATGGGTTCCGCAGATCTGGACCGGACCAATCCCACCGAAAAGGATATTTGACAAAATGATCAGGTCCCATAATGAAATACAATAACGTATCTGCCATGATAGCCTTCATTCGAGTTCCTGTCGAACGGTCTGTCAATTCGATCTTTCCCTTCTCATATTCTCGCCAGAGCCCATCTCCGAGTGGTATCTGAATCAGTACATCCGGTGATGCATCGAAGAAAAATTCAACATTGTACATCCCATTCTTGTACAACGATAAAACACAAAAATTATCATGAGGCGTCTTAACAGAAAATACGAACCCTTCCCCCCTTGTTCGCGACGGCATGGAGGGGTGCAAAGAAAAAAGGGAGTCGGTAGAATCCAATGGCATATTCTCCGATGATATACCCACAACCTGTCCATTTAAGGTAAACGAACAAAAAACGATAAACAATCCTATTATGAATGCGTTCATGCCTGTACATTTAAAAAGTAATAAATGGAGTTAATCTATATGAAGCAGGAGGAATTAATGTCCATATTCCAAACGCATTTGCCGATTTAACTGTATTTTCATATTCATTAAACATTCCAGCATTATAATATGTTTCCGCAGTAAAGCGATAGGCAACTGCTTCAGAGAACCTATTGTTTATTTTCAAGCCGATATGATTGTGATATGCATGAATAAACTCATGACCGACAACAGCTTTAAATTGAACAGACGGCCCTTGCACGACTGCTGGTGCAATGTGCATACTTCCTGTTCCATTCATCCGGGCAACATATGTTCCTTTAATCAGGTATCCCTCATTGTCATAAAAAAAACCATCATAATTATTGAGAGTCCGCCCCTTTGGTGCTTTTGTCGTCATTTCTTGAACACCGTAATCACCTACTTGTAATCCCAATTCGTTATACACTCTCATATGTAACGTTTGATCTAATTCTATGGGATCGAACGCCTTCTCTCCCATATAACGGGAAGGCACAATTTGCCCGGCCGTTAAAAAGGTTTTGAAATCATATTTTTTCTCTCCGTTCCAAAATGAATATCCTCGTTCCAATGAAACCAAACCATCATTAAGTCCGGTTAACAATCCGTTGGACAATCCAGCGGTAAGACCGGTCATAAACCCATTTCCCAAACTCTTGGTAAAGCCATTGCCATTCATTGCGGAATTACCTAATCCAGTAATAAAACCGGACCCGAAACCGGAAGAAAACCCCGTAAAAAACCCGCCTCTGAATCCAAGTATATTATTGTCGTTTGCAAATTTCGCAGCGACACCCCCGATACCAGCTCCTGCTACCGAGGACGCTCCGCCGACGCCAAATGCCAATAAACCATCCCAAAAATTATGAATATTACCTAACATAGCTTGGGAATGCAAATTGAATAATCCTCCGGAAATCATCGGTGCCAACCACCATAATTCTCCATTTGGATCTATATGCATTACAGGATTGTTTCCGCAAAAGACATAAGGATTGCACCCCTGCAATTTCGGATCGATATTGGACCAACGTCCGAGAACCGGATTATAATAACGAGCGCCAAAATCGTACATGCCGAGTATGTGTGAAGTCCCCACGGCATCCGTTTGAAATTCTTTACCGGAAAAAAGATACTTGTTTTTGTTGAGGTTATTATATTGCCACGCAACCCCGAACGGATAATAATCTGTCGATTGTTGCTCTTGCAATACTCCGTTAACTGCGCTCAAAAAGATTCGTACGTTATTTGCGTAGTCTTTTTTGAAGTAGTTATAGGTGTATCCGCCGGAAGTCTTACTTACCGTACCTTCGGGATGCAGAATATACAGCAGATCGCTGTCGGCATACACCATCATACCTCGATAATATGTGAAAGAGCTTCCCGCTTTTTTGCCGACTTTATCTCCGGCAGATGTGTAAATATAATTAATTTCATTTGACCCGTCAAAAATTTTTTCCGGTAAATCGAAAGAATTGTATTCAATATGAATATTTTCCAACGGATCATATATCATATTACCGTTCGAATCATATTGAAAACCTGTTATCGACGTATTTCCATTTCTGATACGAATGGACTCGAGTTGGTTTCCATTGTAACCATATGCTATATTTTGTAATTCATTACCAGAACTATTGGTTCGCACAAGAGTCAGGATATTTCCATTCTTATCATAAGAAATGTTTTTCTCGGCATAATTGTTCGTTTTAGTCAATATGGCAAAGGAAGGAGGATTCACTCTATTCAATTTCAACGGTGTGGCTGCCGTTAATTGGCCATATCTATCGTAAGCATAACCATATCCCAAATAAGCTATCGAATCGTTGGAAACAGACCATAGCGATTGAGAGAGATTCCCGTTATCATAATAACTCAATTCATAAGAGAAAATATCCGATTGCGAATCGATACATTGTCCGCCGATATTGTATTTCTGTACGGTTGAGTCTTGTCCATTGTGTATATATTTGGTCGACATACGTCCCATGTCATCATAAGCGTATTCTGCAAGTATAACTTTTCCATTTTTCGTATCACCCGTAATTTGAAATTCTATTTTTTGTAAACGCCCTTGATCGTCGTAGGTGTACCACTTGCCATATTCATATTCGTCTGCTCCGGATAAAGATGTATTTTTTATCACTTGTTTGACCTTTGCTTGAGTTACCTGTCCTTGAAAATCATATTTATTGCTTATAATTTCAACTCCGGACACAATGCTGGGACCGAACAATTCAGCAAAGGACTGAATCATTTTACCCTGATCATTATAATAATTAACTGTTGTTAACCATTGGTTGCTATCAGTACCCAAAACTTTGACTTTAGTGCCAGTCGTAGCTCCGTTTACAAACTCGGTTTTTTGTTCGCCAAGAGCATCCTCTACCGAAAAATTAAAATAATCGACACCAGCAAGGAAAGGTCGCAAATTAGGCAACCATTCGTAATCATCGTAATAAGAAATAATCAAATAATCTGCCTCCGAAGTAACCGAAGGATATGTATCATTCGTATATCCATGAACTGCATTACCCCTTCTTTCATACATTATTGTTTGAGATTGTAAGGCAGTTCTATGGGTATCATATGTCCCTCCTGTATAAATTCCGCTCAATACAGGACGGTCGAATGCGTCGTATTTGGTAAATGACCACTGGTTTTTATCACGTTGATTGCCATTTTGAGTCATTGCTAAGCGGCCTCGATTATCATACAGCTTTACGGAGTAATCTGCACCGGGAACATGTTGTTTCGATAAACGACCATACTCGTCATACTCATTATAATAACAATATTTTCGCAATGAATATGGCGTATGATATCCCACTGATAATATCTCGGATTGAATCGGAGGTATGATATAACGTTGCATTCCCATTTCATCATAAACATAATAAGTAATCCGACGATCATTTAAAGATATACGTTCCTCTTTAGCAATCAGTTGTTGATTCGAATCATAATATTCGTATATGTCTGTTGTCATCGAATTGGTTTTGTCATTCGAAGAAAAAGAGACTTTCCTTTTAACAATGAGTGTGCTATCAGGAAAATAATCGTTGTATGCCAATATTGAATCATTTACTACAGTCAGCTTCTTTATTAAATCTGTAGATAGATTAGGTCGGCTCTCGAATTCCGAATGAAACCCCAATGAAATATGTTGTGCTAATCCCACTCCTCCTTGCGCCGAGAGCATCCCGCCTGATTCATATCGTTTTACTGCATACGGGAATTCCCCATTATTATCATATTGCGCTACATAATACTTTCTTTGCTCGTCCTGAGGATTACTCCTTTTGGCTCCGGCGGTAATGCTACGGATCGGGTAAGGTAAATAGCTTTTAGAATCTGAGCGTCCCATTTCATCGTACTCGATAAAATTTACAATATCCTTTCCAGAAGGTGAAGCTCCGACGTGAATAGTTTGGATAGGACGCCGAAAGGCATCATAATACGTTATTGTTTGATTTTTTTTCGTTCCGGTTTCATCTATAAAGGAATTTTCGACATTACCGTTGGTAATTTCGAGGGGTGGTGGAGGTATGATTCCCGGTTGCTGGGTATATGTGGCAACCAAGGTTCTCTCCTCTTGAGGTTTCCCCCGGAAAAGCGTATAGTGATGTATCGTAATTGTTCCGGATATGGCAGAAGGTGTTGTATTCGGTTTGAAGATTATAAAACTGCCTTCGAGCAAGGCTTTGGCTGGAAATATACACCGTATAGAATCCACTTGTCCTCCGCTATCTTCATAGCTAATAAATTCAAACCCTTTGACATTCATTTCAATAATATCGGACATAGTGCTTAACGGCCCTAAATATCTGTCGCAAGTCAAATTGAAAGAGTATTTGCCACCATCTCCTGCTACCGTAAATGAGGTCGGCTTCATCACAAATTCATTCGTCGCAGCGTATGCTTGCTGGCCCAACAGCATGATAGCAAGCAGAATATATATCTTTTTCATATTGAGTTTTCTTAATGGATTAATCGTAATATTCATAACTTGTACGCTTATGCTGATTGTTATCCCGTATTTCGATCACACGCCCAAATGCATCATACTGCGTATAGGTACTTCGGTCGTTGATATCGGTTTCGGATGTCTTGCCGATTCCCGGATCATAAGTATAACTGACCATTCTTGCATCTTGAGGATATATCCGGAGCTCGTCAATATAGGATGTAGCCGTACCGATCGACTTATTGAAAACAACCAGATTTTCTTGCACTGTAAAGGTCTCTTTTACAAATCGCCAAGGTGCGGTCGCATTGTCCTTGATCCAATAGCTAACAATATAAGTTCCGGGAGATAGATCCGATATGTCCGCCTTGTATACTCCTTGGCAAATTTTCCTTCCTGTCTTACTGAAATTCTGTTCTACGAATTGATCGTCCATATCCTCAAAACTCGTATAAATCACTTCGTTGGTACGTTCACCATTGCATGAAACCTGAGCATTGTCAATCTCGGCGACAGGTAAGGTTCCTTCATATCCGTAAATAACGGCTTTAGTATTTCCAAAAACGTTATGACTCTGAATTACATTCAGATATTGATCGTATTTGTCTACGATTTTTTCATCTTTATAGTGGCTGTCAAATTTAAATTGACCGTTATCGATTTCAGAAAAATCAAAATCGCCGCTTGACAATGGTTTTTGTATAATTATTTTTTTGTTTTTATGTGGAACGATTGCATCATTGATATCAAACAGTATTCGGAACATCGATAACTGAGCTTCAACAATTTTCCCATTTTTTTCCGTCACTTGTTCGATAGGAATTGCGTTCATACCTTTATACTGCATAGCTTTTAGCGCCAACAGCATTGTGTCATTCCCATTGTATTGCTGTAAATCACCGAAATCGGACGAATATTTGACTTTTGTCCGCAAGGTGTCACTTCCTGCTGTATATGTTATAGTTTCAATTGGCCGTAACGGACTTTCACCATACATATATCGAATTTCGGACTCCAATTCATATTTAGTCGTATAATTACGAGTCCGAGCTAAACGATACGGGGACGAGATATATCTATAACGTCCTAAAAATCTTCCTCGGATTGGATCTTGAGCGCCTAAAGCGACAAACAAATAAGCATCAATAACTTTTCTATTTTTCGTATCTTCGATATATTCATTAGTTTGTTTGGACAATAATTCGCCGTTTTTTGTGTATGAAGCCTTTTCTATAGGTACTCTCATCCACGAATTGGATGTATTAAGAATAAAACCACTCATATCTTGTTCAAACCGCGAATTTACCGTGCCTCCATCGGGAATACTGGCCATATACCCATATTCATCATGGGCATTGTTGAATTTTGTCAAACAATAAGATGAATCGGGCTGAACAACTTTAACGGACGTATAAAAGACTGTAGTTCCAGAGGCATCCGACATACTATTCCCACTACGACTAAAAATCGTAGCCCACCAGTGCTGCACGCCATTATTCATTTCTTTTAGTGCCACTTCGTAATACCTTGGCTTATCGAATAAAAGAACACCGGAAGGTTGACCGTATTCTGTTACATATTCGTAGCTGGTAACTCGAGGCTGTGATGTCGAGGATTCCGATTCTTTAATCTGTTTAATTCGAAGACCTCCAGCTTGAATTTGAGTGCTATTATAATACAGCGCACCTTGGTTCAATTCATATTCTAATTCTTTTCTTGCTCCATTGGGAAACAGAATCGCCTCTAAAATAGATGCTTTGGCATATGTCACATTGGGTGAACGGGATACTCCATCTAAAGACACTTCATCGATATTACAGGAGGGTAATTGCCTTAGTTCAGAAGTGGTCCCGTTGTAATATCCCCAATGGTCAAAACCTGCTTTATGTCGTGCAGGTATATTGACTGACGTATTATAAAAGAAAGTGCATATCGGACGGTCGAGTGTGCCTGCTTCCTCGCGTAATCCTGTCAGTTTTAAAGAGCCATTCGTAAACTCGCCATAAGAAAAGACTATATTTTTCAGGCATTTATTTTCAATCGAATACAATTTTATTTGTCTTAATTGTCGAGCGCCAGACAATACTCCATAACGTGCCTCTGTGATAAATTCTAATTTGCCTCCACGCCATACGATTTCTTTCAAATATGCTGGCCTCTCTTTTGTTTTAATATGTCGCAAATAATCGAATTTTCGTGTATTTTGCTTCGTTGAAACATTTACGTCAAGTAGAGCCGCTACATTATAATCTTCATATTCGTATGATGAAAGAGTGTCATATGTGAATGACACACAATCACCATTGCAGTCCATTGCTTTAGTGAGATGCCATGTCGAAACATAATCGACGGTTTTAGTTTTTACATCGTACTTATTGCTCAATGGATGATCAAAGAAGATTTCAAGATTATCCGTCGTATCAACAATTGTTTGTTGGATTGTTTCCCTTGAATTTATACTGTCCCCAAAAATAAATTTGTTTCCATTTTCATCTCGAATAGTAAAATATGTATTGTTAATCCGTTCTATTTCAATGTCCTGATAAGGGATTGTATGAGCTTCCCCATTGGGAGCCAATACAAACATTCCTGATTTCCCGGGTATTTCAAAATAAAATATGTCAGGCTGTCCATCGAGTTCCGCATTGGATTGTTCATTATAGTAAAAGTCAAAGAGCCCATAATCCCAACTTGCCACGTTGTCAAGAAGGAATTGCAAACTTGTATTTAGTCCGGGAACTAAATAACCTTTTTCATCAGGATGTCCACGAACTATCCGAGTAATTCTACCTCCGGCGCTTAGATTCCATCCTAATCCTACCCAAGTGGCTATATCCGTTACCTTAATTCCAGATGTCTGATAACTTAGAGTTACTGGAATTTGCATTTTTGAGAAACCTGCTGAATAAAGAGGAATTTGGACATTTGCCCGCCCTGTACTAAGATCGACAGGAATATCAATATTTCTTGCTATTGCCGATGTCCCGGTTGATGAGGGCAGGGCCGTACCGTCCGGTATTTGCGCCCAGGTAACAATGACATTATTAAACAAAATGATGAAGCAAGTTATGATACGCTTCAGTTTGCTGATCTTGTGAATTGCGAGACCATTCAATATGCAGTATTTCAAATTATACCACATGAGAGAAATATACATGGTATAGCTACCATCATTACGATCAAGTACATTCATAATGAAAAAAATTAATTAAAAGTGGTTTTAAACAAACAGGCAAAACCATAGATTAGATTGTCTGTATTACATTTTAGGGTTTAGTTTACACGGTATGGTCTGTTTCATTAGCAAAAGTTTTTCAAGTTCGACATCGGTTATCGGTCGGGTGTCAGGTATATCGTCCTGCCGGGTTCTATCCCATGATTCCTCCGAGACGGAACATGGGCAGGTACATGGCGACGAGAATGACGGCCACGAGCAGGCCGACCAGCAGGATCAGCACGGGTTCGAGCAAGTTCCCCAGCGAGCGGAGGCGGTGCTCGAGCTCTCCGGTCAGTACGTCGCCTTCTCGGGCGAGCATTTCGGGCAGCCGGCCGGTCTGCTCGCCAACCCTCAGCAGCGTGACGAGCCGCCGGTCGTAGAGCTCCGCGAAGCGCTCCAGCGCCTCCGACAGGCAAGCTCCCTGCTCCAGCTCGCGGGCGATCCGTGCAAAGGAGACGCGGTAAGGATAAAACACGATGATTCCCTCGAGCATCCCGATGCCCTGCAACAGCGGGACTCCGGAGGAAGCAAGCAGGCCGAGCAGGCGGCAGAAACGGGCCTGCACGCTCTTTTTCAACGTGTCGCCCACTACAGGAATCTTCAGCAGCCATCCGCAGGCGAACCGCTGCACGGAAGGTCGGTCGCCATAGATCTTCCACCACAATAGGGTTCCCGCACCCGCGAGCGCCGCGACGGTCAGATAGGTCGGGAAAGCCCTCGACAGCGAGATGATCCACCGGGTCATCGTCGGCAGTTCGCCTCCCATGCGCGAGTAGACCTGCTCGAACATCGGCACGATCACCAACACCATGAAAATCACGACGACGATTGCAGTAAAAAGGATAATCAGCGGATAGCTCACCGCGCCGCTGATCATACGCCGCTGCGCGATGCGCTTGCGGTAGTAATCGGCCAGAAAAGCCAGCGCCTCGTCGAGCCGGCCGGTCTGCTCGCCGATGCGCAGCACCCCGCAATCGAGCGGAGCGAAGCGTCCGCTCCGCTCGAAGGCGCGGGCCAATGCCTCGCCACGCACGACCGAGCGGTAGAGACTGCTGAGCAGCGTTTTTGTTTGTACATCCCGCTCTCCCTCGATCAACAATGAAAACGAGCGGCTGAAATCGAGTCCGGAGCCGAGCAGCGAGTGCAGCTCGGCGAACATGGCCTCCTTACGGGCGTCTTTGAGCGGATGGCCTCCGTGCTTGGGTAAAGCGAAAGAATCGTTCGGGTTCATGGCAGTTCGATCGTTCGGTTTAGGATATTCTCGTCTTTGTTACAGTACGGGATCCCGTATTCGCTTGCGTTCCGGTGCAGAATCGGGTATCGGAACGTGCACGATGCCGCAGTCGACACGGAACGCTCTCGGCGGCAATCCGGATACCGATAGGCGATTCGGTCGTTTTCCGGCAGGGGCCGATAATGTCTCGTGCGGTGTTGTGGATCGAAGGTCGTTGGCGGCATAAGATTTTCGGATTCTTCATTTTCGGGGACGTGTTCGCTTTATTTCGATTCCTCGTTCGATTCGTTTTCGTTTTCTTCGTATCTGTACTTCGCTTCCTGCTCGCTCAGCTTCTCGAGCAGCGGATCGGGCGGACGTCGGGGCAGGAATCCGATACTCAGTACGGAATCCTGTTCGGATCGCAGCTCGACGATCATCGTATCGATCCGCGCTCCGGGGACGGGTTCGGGAACGGTCCGCAGTCGGACGACATTCCGCAACAGCGTATCGGAGCGTTCGTCTTGCCGGACGATCAGCGCCGAGTCGGCCAGTGAGAGCCGGGCATGGATACCTCCTTTACGATAGAGCGCCAATGTTCTTTCGCCTTCCGAGATCAGGCTGTCCGAATCTCCCGCCAGATCGACCGTGCGGAAATAACCGGCGTACTGTTCGGTCTGTTCGGAGATCCGCTGCGAAGTGCGATCGAGAAAGCGATTCAGCAGCCCGAATCCGTCCATGATCGACAGAAAGACGACTCCGCTGAGAATCATCAGGATCAGTACCTCGACCAGCGTCGAGGCAGGCAGTCCGTTCCCCGCGATCCGAAGCCGAGGCCGGTTTCCCGACCCGGTTCGAGCTGCCCGCTTACGAGCACAGCGAGCGTCCGGCTGCCACCGCCGGTAAACTTCCTTCCTATCCGAAGCAGGACGTTGCTCGCTGTGCCCGGCACATGGCAATCGTCGCCCCGTAATCCGTTCCGGGCGGATAGCGCCCTGCGTGGAACGACCGGGACAACAGGTCCGAGCCCGTTCCGCAGAGCGCGCGGCCGGCCATAGTTGGCTCGGGCAGCCAGCGCGTCCTTCCGTCAGTCGCTTTCGTACGGTTTTGCAGTCATTCATTGCCGATGATCGTGTTTCGGTCGAAACCGTCCGGACCGACCAAATACCGGTATTCCATTCTTTTGCGTCCGCCCGCGATTTTCACCGTCAGCGTCGCCTGCCATAGCGCCGGACAGGAAGCGTAGGGCTCGATGAGAACCGTCAGCGTTCCCCATCCGTAGGAGCGTTCGGTCTTGCCCTCGGAGAAAGCTCCCCGTCGGATTTCGCTCGCCGTGCAGGCGGCCCGGTAATCGGCTTCGGCGCAGACGATTCCGTCGGAGGGGCCCGCCGTTAGCCGGACGACGGTCTCCAGACTCGCGGCGAAGACGATCAGCAGCACGACTGAAGCGACGACCGCCTCCAGCAGCGAGGCGGCGGGAAGGCGGATCGACTGCCGTTTTGCCGGACTGCCGCATGAGCGGTACGGCGGCTGTCGCCGTCTCTTATCCCGGCTCCGTGCGTAGCAGGAACGCTCGGGGGACAGGAGGCGGCAGGCGCTTCCGCCGTCGGGCAGGCGAGCAATATCCGGCCATGCCCCTGTACACAGACATGGACCGGACGGGCGGACATTCCGTCGCCGAGCTCCGAGGCAGACCGGTCGCCGGTTCCGCACCGTCCTTTCGTTTCTTAGAGCACCCATCCCGCCTCCTTTCTCCGGTAGGCCGCCGCCCACAGCGGATAGGTCGCCGCCGGGTTTTCGAGCAGCGTCAGATCGTAAAGCATGTCTTCGTAGTACCCTTCGGGAGAGTAGTAGACCATGCGGTTCGCCGCCATGCAGCCCGACACGATACCTTGCACCTGCGCCGCGCCGTCCGCCCATAGCAGTCCCCGCAGTACGGCCGTGCGGTCCTGCCGGTAGTTCGCGCGTTTTACATCGGGCTTTCCGTCCCCGTCGACGATCGCATAACCCTCGACGCGGCTGTGCGGGCCGATTTCGATGTAACGGTCGGGGTTCTCCCGTGCGACGAATACCCCCGACGGGTAACCGAGCGTCACCCGCTGCCCTATCAGAACGGTGTCCGATGCGAATAGTTGAGCTCTTCCCCGAAATCCGTCTCCCACGCGGATCGTGCGCCCCACGACCAGCACATCGCGCAGACGGCAGGTGCTGTCGATGGACACCTCCTCTCCCAGCAGTACAGCCATGCCTTCGATCAGAGCTCCCGGCCCGAGGCTCCCGGCATCCAGCAGCCGGGGCTCCGTCTCGCCGAATCCGACGCTCAGACTGTCCGGCGTAGGCATCCATGCCCCGGGAGCTTCGAGCAGGCGCAACAGACTGTCGGTCATTCGGCGGGCATCGGTTCGGACCGGCGGAAGCTCCTTGCCGGCATAAGCGGTACGGGCTCCTTCGATCCGTTCGCCGCAGAAAAAGACCGAACGGATTTGTCCGTACTGCACGCCGTGGCGGGGAAGCCTCAAGCATCCGTGCAGCGAGGTGCGTCCCGCAAGCGACAGCGAAGCGGCATCAGTCGCATACCAGAGACCGCTTTCTTCGCCCGGCAAACATGCGAAGGGGGCGGCCGACCCGAACAGCCGGGTCGGAGCGATTCGGGGATCGGCCGCCTCGACGCGCACGGCCTCGTACAGTCCCCATGGCCGGACGGCGATCCGCACCCGACTGTCGGGCAGGCCGTCGTAAAGCCGCAGGCCGCCCTGCTCGTCGAGCCTTGCTGTCAGCGTGCTGTCGGCGGCGTACAGAACGAAGGCCGACTCGACGTTCGCCCGTTGCCGCGAGAGGTAGCCCGCGCGGGAGAAGAACAGAAAATCGGACTCCCACAACGCGAGTACGCCCAGCACCGAAAGCAGCATCAGTGCCGAGACGACCAGTACCGTGGCCAGTACGCCGGCGGGAAGACGGTTCGGAGGATTCATTGACTTATGACGGGTTACGGTTAGCGATCGGATGTATCGGTTATGGAATCTTGACGAGATAGCACTCTGTGTCACGGACCATGACGAGCGAATCGTTCCGGATTTGTCGGAGCGTAAAGCCTCCGGCCGACTCGCCCTGCCGCAGCAGATGGTTCCGACCATCGATCGAGATCAGATAACGGTCGGTTCCTTCCTTACGGATACGGCCCGTACAGGCGAGTTTGGCGGAAGGACGTTCGTTCTTCGCTTTCGACCGTACGGGCGCTCTTGCCGAAACGGACCCCGGGACGGAAGGTCTCGTCGCAACCGCACGCAGGAACGGATCGGGATAGTCGAGTCGCAGCGTATCGATGTCCGCACGGGGATTGTTCCGGGCAACGGGCACGGCAGCCGGATCGGAAGCCGCAGGTTTCGGCCCGGAGAAAAAGAGCTTCCATGCCACGACGCCCCAGATACCGAGCGCTACGACGAGTAACAGGTATGTCAGCGGACGGGATTTCATGGCTCGGAAAGAGTTTCGTGACCTGAAAAGCGTTTTTTCGCCGATAGCATATCGGAGCGGAGTGCCCATGTCGGACCGGCAGGCCGCAACCCGCCGTCGCTCTCCGTCGGCAATCGTCTTTCGGCCGGCCCGAACGCGATACCTGAAATAGTCTGCCGTGGCGCGCGATACGTGATCGAAAGCATCCCATTCCTGCCACGGCAGGACTCGAATCGGTTCTCCGGACCGTTCGGACGCTCAGGCCCGACGCCCCCCGCAGATTCAGTCGAGGGATTCGGCATGGCGAGCCCATCGCTGCCGGAAAGACCCTCCCTGCCCGGGACTGCGAACGCCTCCTGCATATCGTCCCCTTCCTCTGCGGGTTCTTGCGGATCGGAAAGCGATTGCGACTCGTCCGCCGCAGCGGGATCGACCCTCAGCGAATAGACGCTCTCCTCGCTCCGGTAAATGCCGTTGAAAGCCTGCAGGCTCCATTGATAGTTTCCTTTGTCGAGCGTCAGCGAGAAGCGGTCGGCCGCATGGAGGGAATCGGCGCGCAATGTCGTGTCGGCCCATACGCGCGAAGCGCGGGCGAAGCTCGGCGAAACGACCGTGAGCCGATAGCTGCGAGCTCCTGAGAGGGGCCGCCAGAGAAAAGTCACCTCGCCGGCTTCGATATGCGCGTCGTGCTTCGGTGCGACCACTTCGATCCGGGCCCGGTCGATATCCTGCTCGAAAATGTCGTCGCAGCCCGAAAGCAACGGCAGCAAAAACAAAAGCGCGCAGGCCGTCCGGAACAGGTCGGCGGAGTCCGTTCGACGGATCGGGATCGTCCCGGACGTCGGCCGGGATTCGGATTCGCACGTATCGGCCCCGCCTGCCGGAAAGTCTGCGGAGAGCCTTTCTGTCCGGATCGGCGTTTTGCGGTCGGATCGACGGACGTCGGGCCGAAACGGCCGGAGGGAACGGTTTGTCGGATCGGATTTCATATCACAAGGGTTTACGGTTTATCGGTCAGTTGCTGGACAACGAGGGTCAACAGCAGCGAGGTCTGCCGTCCCCGGCGGACCGTTTTGAACCCTGAAGAAAGCAAACGGCAGCCGGAGAGTTCCCGTTCAGCCGCATCGAGGGTCCACAGCAGCGGAACGAAGCCTCCCGAAAGCACGATCTCGGCCGTGCGCAGCGTGAAGTCGTCGCCCTTGCGGGTCAGATAAGGCGTGTAGCTGACGATTCGGACGGAGCTATCCGGGTCAAGGCGCTCCAACAGCTCGAGCAGGCCGCCGCCGGCGATCAGTTCCACCGTATCGAGCATAGCGGCAGACGCATCCGGTTGTACAGGAGTGGCCTCCGCTTCCGCGAGCGTTCGTTCCGTCCTGCACACTTCACTCCACAGCGCGACCGTACGCCCCAGCGACAGCCGGTACACGGCCGCAGGCAGCACGACCAGCAGCAGGGCGAGCCGCGCGACTCCTTCGTATTTTCCTAACCATTTCATAGCGCGACGATAATCTTAAATTCGGTCGAGCTGCCTCCCCGGCCTTGCTTCAACTGTTCGAGGCGCGCCCGGTGCAGTGGCGGATCGGAACGCAGCCCGGCCATTAGCACGGAGACGACCACCGCATCGTCCGTTACGCGTCGGATCGAAAGGGTTTCGGAAGCGAATACAGGGTCTTTGCCCTTTTCCAACGTTTTGGAAAGAGGCTGCACGGCCAAAACGCTCAACGTTACGGCGGGCGGTACATGGGAGGCCGCCCGATCCAGCAGCAGGACCAGACGCACGACTCTTTCGTATCTGCCGATCCGGTTCATAAGGCGACGGTTATCTTGAATTCGGTCGCACCGCTTTCGCGGTTTTGCTTCAAGCCTTCGAGCCGAGCTTCGTGCAGCGGCGGTTCGGAGCGTAATCCGGTCATCAGTTCCGATACGGCCGACGCATCGTTCGTTACGCCCCGGATCGAAAGGGTTTCTGAAGCGAATACGGGGTCTTTGCCCTCTTCCAACGTTTTGGAAAGAGGCTGCACGGCCAGCGAGGTCAGCGTGACCGACAAAGGCACATGGGAGGCCGCCCGGTCCAGCAGCAGGGCTTGGCGGTACGGCAGCCGATGCGAAAACGCCGCTACGGCCGCCCGCCGCTGCTCGGAGCGGACTTGCGATGCGTCCTGCCTCTTTCCCCGGGCGGCAAGCACGGTCCGCTGTTGTGCGCGACGCTCTCGAAGCGAACCGGAAGCAAACGTATTGACTACGAGCAGAAGCAACATTAGGCCCAGCACGGGCAGCCGCAGGCGGCGTTCCGCCGCTTTAGCGACCATGCGGCCTTCGGGTGTAGGGCGCAGCAGCGTGCGCCATTTCAACGTATCGCGATAAAAACGTTCCGCCTGCCGTAGGGCCTCTTGCTCGGGATCTGCCGCCGCTCGCCCGTAGCGAATATCCATGAAAGGAATGCCGTTCGCCGCGAGCCGTTGCCCGAGCGGTTCGACTTGCTCGCGGCGAACGAAGCTGATGCTCCCTGAATCCTCCTTTTCGTCCGAAAAGCTCCATGCGAACGTTTCGGGATCCGAGGTCACCTTTTCGACGATCGCCGTATCTTCGGTCGGCTTCGTGACGATTCCGTACCCGGAGACCGAAATCAGGACGGGACGGCCCGAACACTCCTTTTTCAGCGCATCGGCGTCGGGATCGGCGCACTCCCGCAGGATTCGGAGACCGCTTCGATCGAGACCGAGTACGAACAGGCGCATCGCGTAGTTTTCCGCATCCCCGAAGCGGATGCAGAGCACGGTCGAAGGACCGACGAGTCGTTGCAGCAAAAATCTTTTCATACTATACGGTTTATTCCTTCCGACCGTCCTGGCTCGTAACCCGGAGCCGGAACATCCGGCCAACGCGAAGCGATCCGGTTCGTAGCCTATAGCTCCGCCGCCGGACAGGCCTCCGCGCGGCGGCAGGCCTTGAGTCACGCATTTCCCTTATGTCTTGTGACACATGCCTCAGGCGAGCGGTGCGGATGCCCGCCCGCACGGCAATGGCGGCGACTCCATTCGGTATCGAGGGTGGACCGCCCGGCCGGCTTTTCATAAGAGACATTCCCGATTCGTCGGACAAAGTGTCGTGGCGATCCGCTCTCATCGTACGAGTCCGACGGGAGTCCCTCCGATCCGGCAGACCCGGTCCGGGAACGAAGGTCGTTTTTATCCGTTCGAAGACATATCGTCCGAAATCGTTTCCCATAATTCCGATGTTTTTATTCGACTACGGTCGGTTTGATGAATACGTTCAGCCGGCGTTCCTGTTTGTTGTTCTTGTGCGTGCCGAAGATCCATTTGAGCACCGGCACGCGGGCGATGAAAGGCAGTCCCTGCGAGCTTTTCTCGCGCGACTGCCGGTCGATGCCGCCCAGCAGGACCGTTTCCTCGTTTTTCACGCGCACCATCGAGCGGAAGCTGCGCGTGGTGGTTCCCGGCGGAGCCTCCTTTTCGGTACGGTCGGTGAACTCGCTTTGCGACAGGTCGATCGTCATCGTGATATGGCCGTCCTCGCTCACATAGGGCGTGATCGAAAGGGTCATGTTCGCCTCGACGCTTTTCCAGACATAAGAGGTCGACTGCACGGGGTTCTGCGTCCCCATGTAAGTATTGTTCGTCTCCTTGTAATACTGCATCTGACCGCTGGTGAGCACCGCCTCGCGGCCGTTGAGCGTCGAGAGCCGGGGCGTCGAACGCAGCTCGATCGTGCCGTCCTGCTCCATCGCCTTCAGGCTGGCATAAAAGTTCGGCGTCACCTTTCCGAGCTTTACGAGACCTATCTTACTTGCCAGACTGTTGACGGCTTCCGCCCCGAGCGTCATGTCGAGACCCGGGGAGAGCGTGCCTGCGGTCTGCGTTGGCTCCGTACCCAATCCGAGGCCTAGACCCGCCTCCAGCAGCACGTCTTTCGAGGCGTCGACGATCATCACCTCGATCGTGATGAGCGGCACGGTCCGGTCGATCGAGCGCAAGAACTGCTCGATGCGGGCTACCTGTCGCTGGTCGCCGCTCAGGATCATGCTGTTCAGATCGCCGAAAGCGGCCGTCTGCACCCCTTTTTTCAGGTTGTCGGGGATCGCTTCCGTGAGCTTGTCCACCGTGCGGTAGCGCATCGGGACGATGCGCGTCGAGAACAGGCCCTCGCGTTTCGCCTCGCCGAACATATAGACGCCTCCCTCCTCGTAGTAGGTGTAAGCCGTGCCCGTGAGCAGCAGGTCGAACAGCGTTTTCGCGTCGGTGTTTTTCAGGTAGATGCTCGTCTGCGCATTGACGGGCGTGATAAAGAAATAGTCGAGTTTCAACTGCTCGCAGACATCGAGTATGATGTCGTATATGTTGCCCCGGTCGATCATGGCCGTGATCCGACCCGTGCTGTCCACCGAAAGCTGAGAGGCTGCGAACTGCCGGCGGCGGACATAGTTCGAGGCGGGAGCGGGCGAGCCTCCGGTCTCGGAGGGCGACTCGGAAAACGCCCAAGCCCCGCTGCCCTTGACGGGGGTAACCTCCAGTTTGTTGATCTCGGCCAGCGAGCCGAGCGCCTCGGCGAAAGGCATTGCTGCGATGTAGCCCGATACGGGCCGTTCGTACAGCGTCTGCGGGACGATCAGGTTCACGCCCGTGCTGTCGGTGATGCGCCGGGCCACCTCGCGCAGCGGCACGGCGATCAGGTCGTAGCTGAGCGTCGAGTCGGAGCGGTCGAACCGCACCGACGGTTCAGGCGGCGGAGCGACAGGCGCTTTGTACGGAAAGACGGAGACGATATTCCCGATGACCTGCACGTCCAGTCCGTACTGTTCGCACAGAAACAGCAACAGCTCGTCGATGCGGGCCCGCGTGAAGTTGCAGCTCACCGTCAGGTTCGCCCCGTCGCGCACGCTCAGGTTCACACCGCCCACTTGGGCCACCGAGCGCAGCAGCTCGGAGAGCGGAGCCTCGCCCACCGACAGATCCACCTCGCCGAGGTAGGCCTCGTCGCGCCGGGTCAGCGTGTCGAGCCGGGCGCGGATCGCAGCGATACGGTTCGCACCGTCGGTCTGCGCCGACACGGCGGCAGGAAGACACAGCGTCCAGACCAGCAGAATCGAAAAGAGGTATAGGTTCTTCATAAACTGCGGTTTGTGGGTCGTTTTCGGTTATTCTCTAAGCAGCGGCAGTACCTCCTCGAGCGACGTCTGCCCGGAAAGGAACAGATCGAGGGCCGAGTCTTTCAGCGTGGTGATGCCACGTTTTTCGAGCAGCGGGGCGATATCGGGACGGCTCTCGCGAACGGCCTCGGCGAGCTCGTCGTCGATCGGGATCACCTCGTAGATCGCCCGGCGGCCCCGGTAGCCCGTGTAGTAGCATCGCTCGCAGCCGACGGGACGATAATGCTTGTGCGAATGCGCCTCCGGGTCCTGTTTACCGGAGATCACGGAGGTCTCTTGTCCCGCCTTCTGCATGAGATGGCCGTGTGTCCGGTCCTGTCGCGGTATGCGCTCGTAAGACTCTCCCCGCATCGTTTCGCAACGAGCGACGCTGGAGACCGGTGTTTTGTTTCCGGCCAGGCCGGCTGCGGTTTCTTCCGTCTTTTCGGCCGGCTGCGGCCCGGTTCTCCCCGAAGCGGAGATACCTGTGCTGTTGCGCGGGTCGGCCGGCGGGAAAGGCTCCGTCCGGTTCGCGTCCACATTGTCGACCGGGATTGCTGCTTCCGATATCCGTTCTCCCGCGCCGTCCTCCGCCTCCTTTCTATCGGAAGGAACCGGCCGAGGTCCGTACACCTGTTCCCGCTCCGACTCGGTCAGTTCCGCCTCCTTTTTACAGTCGGGACACAGCAGGCGGACGAGCCGCTGCGCGGCGCACAGGATCAGCGTGCCGGAGAGCAGGTACGGATGCACGCCCATGTCCCGCAGCCGCGAGACGCTGCCCCATGCGCTGTTCGTATGGATCGTCGAGAACACGAGATGGCCCGTCAGCGAGCTGCGGATCGCCATCGCCGCCGTATCGGCGTCGCGGATCTCGCCGAGCATGATGATGTCCGGGTCCTGACGCAGAAAGGTGCGCAGCGCAGCGCCGAAGGTCAGGCCGATCTCCTCCTTGAGCTGCACCTGGTTCACCCCTTCGAGCGTATACTCGACCGGGTCCTCGATCGTAAGGATGTTGCCCGACTCGCGGTTCAGCCGCCGGAGCGTCGCATAGAGCGTCGTGCTCTTGCCCGAGCCGGTAGGTCCGGTGATCAGCGCCATGCCGTGCGGGCGCGCGATGGCCGACTCGTAGTCGGCGAGCTGCCGCTCCGAGAAACCGAGGTTCGAGAGCTCCAGCAGCTCGGCGTGGCGCGTGAGCAGGCGCAGCACGACTTTCTCTCCGTAAATCGTCGGAAGCGACGAGACGCGCAGGTCGAACTTGCGCTCGCCCCGGTGGTAGAGGATGCGCCCGTCCTGCGGCAGGCGGCGCTCCGAAATATCCAAATTCGCCATGATCTTGATCTGGTTGACGATCGAAGCATAGCCGCTCCGGTCGAGCACGTACTTCTCGATGAGCTTGCCGTCGATGCGCAGGCGGATGCGGCAGCGCTCCTCGTAGGGCTCGAAATGGATGTCGCTCGCATATTCGTCGAATGCTTCGCCGATCAGGTCCGTGAGGAAGCCCTGTCCGCTGCCGATGCGGCTCAAGTCGGCCGTCCGCCCCGATATCGGGCGAGTCCCTTCCCGGCGGTAGTAGCGGTTCAGCAGCAGGGAGAGCTCGTCCGGCCCGACCGATTCGATCTGCACCCGGAATCCGGACAGCACCTCGATCTCCTGAGACGCGGAAGCGTAGTCGTGCCCCTGCTCTCCGGCACACAGCACGGTTCCATCCTTACGGGCGTAAGGTATGAGCCGGTAACTCCATGCCTCGGCGGAGGAAAACAACTGCACGATCTCGGTCGGTATGCGCTTGGGAAGGGTCATGGCAGTGAAAGGTAAAAGCGGTACGACAAATAAGCGGTCAGCGGCAGGCTCAGAAACGTGACCAGCGGAATCGTCGTCTCTTTCTGTACGACGACACGCACGACGAGCCAGTAGAACAGTCCGGCCAAGCATCCCCCCAGCAGCAACAACAGATAGTGCGGCAACGGAGCGAGCGGTGTCAGCAGCAAGGCGAAAATCAGATCGCCGGAACCGACATACTGCCGAAGGAGGCTTGACGGTCGCCGGTAGCGCAGTTTCAGATAGATACACGCTCCGCCGAAGACCCAGATCAGCAGCAGCATGTTCGTCAACATATTGTACAGTATCGTTCCTACGGATGACAAAAACACGGACGGCAACAGTACGCACAAGCCGAATGCGGTGAGCCAGCTTACCGGAACAGCCCGGCGACGAAGATCGGAGACGGCCAGTACGGTAGCCGGAACGACCGGAAGCAGGTATGCGAACGGTTGCCAGATCATAGTGAAAAGAGGTTAAGCGAGTCATCGGGGACAGGCCGACGACGAATCGGGCATTCTTTTGAAAGGAATATTTCGGTTATATAAATCGAGTAGTGTGCAGACGGATGAAAAAACGGGTCACGCATCCCTACTCCGATCTCCGATTATAAAAAGGTTTGCGTGTTCGGTTTGCCGGTCAGTCTTTGACGGTCTCTTTCAGGTTCTTGTCCTGATCGATCTCCCAGACGCTGTACTCTCCGTCGCCGTCGAAATCCACCACGGCCGTGGCCGTAGCCCGAAATCCCCGCTCCGAAGCCTCGACGATCTCGATGCGGTAATTGGCATGGCCTCCGTCCGTAACCAGAGGCTGCTGCTCGAAGCCGAGCTCCTCGAGCGAGGCGGAATACTTCGAGTAGGTGTAGAAGTTGTTCTTCTCGAGCGTATGCAAAAAGACGAGCTGCTGCTGGGCTTCGGTGCTCTTGGCCCGCGAGATGAGCGGCATCAGGTTCGGCAGCGCGATCAGCACCAGAATCCCGATGATGACCAGCACCACCAGCAACTCCGGCAGCGAAAAAGCGGGAAAACGTCGGGAAGAGATCGTTCGTGTCATAATCCTAAGTTTGAATCAGCAGAAAAAGTTGTCGGGCGATTGCTGTACGAAGGTCGGAAACGGGATCGGGGAAAATATAGGAGTAGTATAGGAGTCCTATGTTTTTTATGTATTATATTCTTTTCTATTATTGATAATCAGTAGCTTAATATTTGACAAGCTGTCGATTCCGTATTTTTTTACGGGACAGGATATCCTGTCTTGCGATCCGTGATTTTGCCGTAATCATCATTATTTGTGATTTATAATAAACTACAAATCTGTAGATTAAAATTGAAGTTGGTCAAAAAAATATAGGAGTACCATACTACTCCTATATTTTTCCCATCCGGACCCCGGAACTTTACATACGGGAGAGAGCATGCTTTGCTACACAGTATGTTATCCTGATTTCGCCCGCCTTTTTCATCCCGACAAAGAGTAATTTCTAAACTTCAAAATAATCGCATATGAACCTACTTAGACCTAAACTGCTCGCTCTATTCCTGTTATTTGCGGGAATCGTTCCGTATAGTTACGGACAAGAGCAGCAATCGATTACTCCTCCTTCGCCGGAGGCTGCGGCCATGATGCGAAGTATCAATATCCCGGTAAGCCATTATACCGGAACGGCCTCGATCAACATTCCTTTTTACACGATTTCTGCCGGAGGCGTACAGGTTCCCGTGTCGCTGGGTTATCAGGCTTCGGGAATCAAGGTGAAAGATATGGAAACGTGGGTGGGCCTCGGATGGAGGCTCTCGACCGGCGGTCGCATCAGCCGCATGGTGCGGGGAGCTCAGGCCGACGAGGAAGGATACAGCAGAGTTTCAGGAACGCCGGACGGAGAGCAAGCCAATAACTTGAGTTCATGGAATACGGATAAAATCGATGAGCGGAATGATGCCGAGTTCGATAGCGAACCCGATCTGTTCTTTTTCGAGATTTCGGGCAAAAGCGGACAGTTCGTCGCCGATTATAACGGGGACGTACACCTGATACCTTATCAGGGAATTCAAGTGAAATGGAACAGGACTCCTTACAGCTCTACATTTACGGTCACTGATGAGAGCGGCAATCGTTACTATTTCAATGAGGTCGAAACGACCGTCTCTGAGGATCTGGATAATAAGGAAGATGTTAAAGATTGGATTACTTCATGGAATCTCTCGCGGATCGTGACCAGTCAGAACGATACGATCCGCTATTATTACACTTCAAACGCTCCGATCGTCGACGTCAATACCTCTCATACGATCATAAATTCGGCCAGTTGGGATGTCGGAACCGGATGGAGTATCGAAACCGTAGAAGAAAAAACCAATAGCCGCAGAGTCACGAACTATCCGCGCTACTTGCAGCGGATCGAATGGAACGGAGGGAAACTGGAGTTCGTTGCGGAAGAAAATACCGACAACAAACCTCCTCGTCTTACGGAAGTAAAACTGTATGCAGAGAATCGGTATCTTAAATCCACCGTGCTTTCCTACGGAACATTCGACAACGGTTCCACCAAACTCTCCTCGATCGACGAAAAGAATGGAGAGACGACCGAGCATGTCTGCCATTTCGAATACAATACGGCTTATCACCTGCCTTCCCGTTATTCTCTCGATTACGACCATTGGGGCTACTTCAACGGCACAGGCAGCAGCCAGGGCGGATATATTCCGACTTACGAAATACATGGGCACGTCGTCGAGGGCGCCGACCGTTCGCCGAAGTTTCCGCAAACGGCGGCCGATATGCTGACCGACATCGTTTACAAAGGGGGCGGACGTAAAAAATTCGAGTACGAAGCCAATGTAGCCGCTGATGGCTATTTCGGAGAAAAAACAATAATCGGCGGAGGGGTCCGCATCAAGCGGATCATCGAAGCATTGAACGGGAAAGAAAATGTGACCGAATATCGATACGTGAAATCGACCGGAGAGTCTTCAGGCGAAATATTCAAAGGAACGATTCTATACACCTCTACAGACTTCAAGGAACAAACCGTAGGCCGGCCTATCGGCTATGCAGTATATGAAAACAGCCAAAATTTGATTTTTGATTTCAACGGTGTTCCGGTCGTATATTCCGAGGTCAAGGAAATCAAACCCAACGGTTCCTATACGATCAACCGGTATACGTCTTTTTCGAATGGCCAACGGGATTCTTCCGCAGTTCTGTATTTTCCGAATTCTTACGGTCCGGGAGCTCCGAAAACGTTCGACTTCGGTGACGGAGTGCTTTTCCCGAAATCTTCACGCATGTGGAGACGGGGATTGCTGCTCGAACAGCAACACTATACGTCCGACGATGTACTGGTCTATTCGCAGTCCAATCGTTACAAGCTGACGGCTCCGGCCAAATCGAAAGTGTTGGGCTATGTGGGCCTGACCAGTAATTACGGTTCGATGGTCCGTCCCGAGACGCACCACGTATTGGGCGTATACGAATGGATGTCGCAACCGGTCTATCTGGACAGTACGATCGTCTCGAAAGGTCCGTATACTCTTCCGGCCTTGACAGCTGTTGCCTACGACACGACCTATATGACTTCCAAAACGTCCGAGCAACGGGACGCCGAGGATAACCTGTTCACCTCCGAAATGTCCTATCCGTTCGATTACGGCGCCCAGTCCGGATTCGCCACGCCGATGCAGAGCGCGCTTACGATCATGCAGCGGCGCAACATGCGGGCCGTGCCCATCGAGACGATTTCCTACAAAAACGGCAAGATCACGGGAGCCGAATTGACGCTTTTCCGCATGAGCGATCTGCCTGACAGCACGGTATTGGTCGATCGAAAGCTCGCTTTAAAACTTTTCAAGCCGATTTCGCCGAGCGATTTCACCAAGTCTTCGATCGACGCCTCCGGCCATTTCACTTACGACTCCCGCTACGAGGAGACGATGATCTTCGACAAGTACGATAATTGGGGCAATCCGACCTGTACCCATGCGCCGTACGGAAGTTATCAGGCCGTCATTTACGGCTACGACCATTCTCTGCCAATCGCACGGGTGAAAAATGCGCGAGGCGGCGGTCCGGAGGATTACATCACTTCGCAATCATACTCCTTTACCGGAAGCGCATCCGGTATCCAACGCACTTTTGTTTCCAATATGGATCAAACCCTCCGGCTGGAGATCGATATGAGCGCCGATTCGCTCATCACGGTCGAAAGCGATTGTACGATGAGTCTGGTCGTACACAACGCGACGACCGACCAAACAGCTACCTACTCTCCGCAGTTGCTATCGTCTTCGGGTAGCGCAAGCGATTTCAGCCTGCGTTTCGACGTTCCCATTACCTCCGGCAACTATACCATGACGCTGAATGTCCAAATGCCGCAGATCGTTTGGCATTTGACCGGCCGTTACGAGCTTTTCACGCTGCATAGCAACGATATTCGCGACAAGGAGGTCTTTCATACCAGCTTCGAAGAGGGCGACGAGGGAATAGAAACGGCGACAGCCAAAACCGGCAGCCGTGTGCTCAGTGGAACGTATTCGATAAACTTGCGGAATTTCATACCGGGAAGCTATCTTCTGTCCTACTGGGAGAGTTCCGATAACGGCGCATCATGGCAACGGGTCCAACAGATGCTGGAGGTGACCGAGGCCAGCACGAGCTACGAGCTCAGTGCCGCAGGTAAAATCATCGATGAATTGCGTATCCAGCCCACCGGCTCGGAAATGACGACTTATACCCATCTGCCGGGTGTCGGCATGACCTCTCAGACCGATCCTAACGGCTATACCACGTATTACGAATACGATGCCCTCGGCCGCCTCTCGGCCATCCGAGACAACGAGCGGCGATTGCTCAAAAGTTATCAGTACCAATAACCCAAAGTAAGCAGCAACGGTTATGAAAAAATATAGTTTATCCCTGTTATTTCTTTTTTGCGGCCTGTTCTTGTACGGTCAGCAGTACGTTTCAGTCAGTCCGAGCTCGATTTCCGTTCCGCTCGAAGGGGGAACCTATACCTGCTCGGTAGATTACACCATTTCTCCCGATTCGTTGATGAATATGGATTTTATCCGCTATGCCACCACATCTTCCCAAGTCAGCTCTGTAACCGGCAATAGTCATAAACAATTTACGATCGTATTTAAGGCGAACTCGGGTTATACTCCGGTATCGGGTACCGTAACGGTTTATTACCGGGATCCCCAGAATATGTCCAATGAAATTTTCGGTACTCTTTCTTTTACTCAGCCGGCCGCGACGCCCGATTATACGATCTCGATAGCGCCGGCCAGTATCTCGGTCGATCCGTATGGAGGCACCCAGAAACTGAAGGTCTCCTATGTGTACATGCAGGAGGCGGTCAATCTGACCTATCTGGGAGCGACGGGATTGCCTGCCGGATGTACGCTTTCGGCCGGCACGAACGGGGAGCTGACGCTTCGGTGCGACAGAAATGCGACGGGCACGGACCGTAACGCGACCGTAACGGTCCGGTACCAAAATCCCCGGGACGCAGCCCATCCTGTTACGGCAAGTTTCAAAATGTACCAGTCGACCGTTCCCTCATGGGTAGCCATTACGCCGGAAAGCGTGACTGTCAAGGGGACGGGAGAGGAAAAATCCTTTAATCTCCAGTATGCGGTGGATTCTACCGTTACCTACGAGTGTCTGGGTTACAGCGGTGATCAGGGGCAGGTGCAATCTTACCGTATCGCCAACAATCAACTGTATGTCAATTTCAAGAAAAACCAAACCAATTCGACAATTTCCGGAAATATTACATTTACTTTCCGGGATCCGGTCAACTCTGCGCTGACCATATCCGATGCGATCGCTTTTTCCCAGACTCCGGCCAGCTATGCCGTGACCCTGTCCGAAAATAGCGTGAGTATACCTTCTGCCGGAGGGAATAAAACCCTCACGGCATCCTATGTGGAGCGGGATAATCCGGTTACGTTGAGTTATCGATCCAGCTCGGGGTTGCCCTCATGGTGTACGCTGACGGCCGGAGCGAACGGAGCTTTAGCCCTCTCCTGCACAGCTAACACGACCAACGCGGCCCGAAGTGCGACCGTTACCGTTTCCTATAACAATCCGCTCAACGCTTCGCAACCCGTCACGGCATCGTTCTCGCTCTCCCAACAGCCGCTCAGCTACAATATCACCATTCCGAATAATAGCCTGAGCATTGCGGCAGCGGGTGAGACAAAAAACCTGTCGCTCGCCTATGTCGATCGTACCGGCACGGTCAGTCTTACCTATCAAAGCTGTTCGGGACTGCCCGCCGGGGCAACCGTAACAGCGGGCAGCAACGGGACTTTCTCCGTTGCCTTCCCCTCGAATACGACTTCAGCCACCCGCAGCGGAACAGCGACGATTTATTACACGAACCCGCTCAACAGCAGTCAGCCGGTATCGGCCACATTCACCTATTCTCAGCAGCCGCTCAGTTACAACATCACCATTCCGAACAATAGTTTGAGCGTTGCGGCAGCGGGCGAAACCAAAACCGTCACGCTGGCTTACACGCAACGCCCCGGAACTGTCGAACTGACTTTCCAGAGCAGTTCGGGAGTGCCGGATTGGTGTACACTTACCCCCGGCAGCGGCGGAACGCTTTCCGCTTCATGCGCGGCCAACAGCGGTAATACGGTCCGCAGTGCCACGATAACGGTATCCTATGTCAATCCGCTCAACAGCGCCCAGCCGGTAACGGCTTCGTTCAGCCTCTCCCAACAACCGCAAAGCTATGCCATCCGCGCATCATCGTCCTCGTACTCTATCACCCCCGAGGGAGGAAGCACGACGGTATCCATCGTATATGCGGAGCGAACCGGAAGTATGGACCTGGCATATCAGGGATGTTCAGGTATTCCCGACTGGTGTGTATTTACAGCCGGCAGCGGAGGACGCCTGACTCTCTCCGCACAGAGAAATATCACCGGCGTAATACGCTATGCCGATCTTACCGTAAGCTATGCCAACCCGCTCAACAGCGCTCAGCCGGTAACGGCATCTTTCTCTGTATCGCAGGAGCCGATGAGTTCATGGGTAACCCTCACTCCCAAGAGTGTGGAAGTGAGCGGAGCCGGTGAAACCAAAACACTGTCTATCGCTTATTCGGTCGATTCGCTCGTGAGTTTCGAATGCACCGGTTACAACGGGGATCAAGGACAGATACAATCCTGTCGGGTAATCAATGGCAGCCAGCTGGCTGTCGAATTTAAAAAGAATCAGACGAGTTCGCCGCTTTCGGGAAATATTACTTTTAATTTCAAAGATCCTGCTGGTAGTGCTAAAACACTATCCGATGTCATTGCCTTCACCCAACAACCGGCCGAGTATCGCATCCGCTTCGAGCAAAGCAATGTCGATCTTGCCTCTGCGGGTGGAACGCAAGCATTGAGTGTCGTCTACGAGGACCGTACAGGTCCGGTCGCTCTGACCTATAAATCCGCAATCGGGCTTCCCGAAGGATGGTCGATCACTTCCGGAGCGGACGGTCAACTGACTCTTTCCTACGGGGCCAACGGCCTTACCTCGCTCGGCAGCGGGAGCATCACGGTCTATTACGAGAATCCGTTGGACGGAAACAATCCCGTCTCGGCGACGTTAGCCTACACCCAACAGCCGGACAATTACGCCGTTTCTTTCTCCACGTCGCAGGCGAGCGTTCCTGCCGGCGGGGGCGGTGCGGAAATCGATTTGGCCTACACGTACCGCACCGACGCTTTCGCCCTGAGTTACGATCATGCGGATAACCTGCCCGCATGGTGCACGATTTCACAGCAGGGAACGAAACTGAATCTTCAGGTGTCGGGTTCGAATGACGGCACACAGTCCCGCTCAGCAACCGTCACGGTCCATTTTACGAACCAGAGCGATGCCTCGAAGCCTGTCTCCGCGACCTTGACCGTCGAACAACCGCCGCTGGACTTCAGCCTGTCGGCTTCGCCGCAATATGTAACGATCGATCCTGAAGGAGGCTCACAGTCGGTTACGCTTTCATACCAAAATCGGGAAGGGAGCGTTACCCTCGATTATCTCGGCACGAGCGGGCTGCCGGAAGGGTGCTCGGCCTCATTCGCCAACTCGGCACTGAGCGTAACCGCCACGCCGAACTATCGGGGACCGGACCGATACGCAGAGGCCACGGCCTCCTTTACCGATCCGCTCGGCGGAAGCCCGGTGACGGTCTCTTTTAGCGTCAGTCAACCGACCTATGCCGGTTACTGGATCGAGATCCCGACCGAGCGCTTTACGGTCGATGCCGGCGGCGGAAGCTATGAGTACGACTTCGCCTTCGGCCCGACCGATTCGATTCAGACGATGCCGACACCGCGTCTGGGCGAGCCAGTGGATTCTCAAGTGGACAAGGCGAATTTCCGTCCAGCGACCCAAAACGGACAGAAGGGCATCATCGCTTTCAAATCCAATACGACCGGCCAGACCATCAACGGAACCGTCGTGCTGGAGTATCCCGACCCGACGGATCACTCGAAAATGCTGACCCACGCCATCTCGTTCACGCAGGCTTCGGCGCTTCCCACAGCGCAGCAGCAAAGTACGACCGAGCGTATCTATACCGATGAAACGGGCACGGCCTACAACTCGACCGTCACCTATTACGACGGACTCTACCGGCAGGAGCAGACCGTACAGGTAGGAACTTCTCCCGCAGGAGGGGATATCGTCTCGTTCGTCGAGTACGACTGCATGGGACGCGCCGATTCGGTCAGCTATCTACCTTTCGTTACCACTGCGGCATCCGGAGCCAAAGTCTCCGATCCGCTTAGCGAACAAACGGCTTTCTATTCGGCGAAATTCGGAACCGGGCAGGGAGATTACGCCCGTTCGTACAAGACGTATGACGATTCCCCGTTGGGGTTTGTCCTGAACCAGACCTCGCCGGGAGAATACCGGAGCTTTTCGGGATACTATACGCATTTCGGCTACCGGCTCAATACGCAGGCCGATGCGATCCGCCGCTACCGTATGGAGGGCGATTCGTCCCTGAAGTTCGACGGCTATTACGCCGCCGAGCGACTGACCGTCAAACGGGTGCTGGCAACCAAAGACAACGCCACGGAGGCCGAACAGGCCCAGCGTCAGGAAAGCTACGAGTACACGAACGCGCAGGGACAGGTGATCGCCAAAGAGGTGCGGGTATCGGAGAGCGACCGTCGCATGACCTACTACGTCTATGACGATCTGGGGCAGCAACGCTACGTCCTGCCTCCGGCCCAGCACGAGGCGCTGACCGACGGAACGATCTACACGCCTTCGCAGTTGCATAAGCTCAGCTACTACACTGAATACGACGACAAGGGACAGGCCGTGCGCCAGTGGAACCCCGGTACGGACTGCGTATACTCGCTGTACGATTTGCGGGGACGTTTGTCCATGACCCAAAGCGGCAAGCAACGGACGGCTAACGAGTGGTCGTTCACCAAGTACGACCGGATGGATCGTCCCGTGCTTTCGGGTGTCGTCACGGGCGGCACTTTCGAATCGCATAAGGCGGCGCTGGACGCGGCAACCGTGCTCTACGAAGAAAGGGGATCGGCCGTGCACGGATATACGAACCAGAGCTATCCTTCGGCGACGGCAGAGAGCGCTTACCTGAGCGTCACCTATTACGACGATTACGATTGGCTGACGGAGAACGATCCGCACGGCTTCTCGACGGCCGATGCGCTGGGTGGCACGCCGAACTACCGGGTGCAGGGCCAAAGCACCGGAAGCAAGAGCAAGGTGCTGGGCATCGAGACCGACCGATGGCTGACCACGGCGGCCTATTTCGACAGCGACTATCAGGCGATCCAGTCGGTGGCCGATCTCTATCCCTCTGGTACGGAGATCACCTCCAACACCCACGACTTCACGGGCAACGTGACGCGGACGAAAGTGAAGCAGACCGTGGACAATACGGTCTACGAATACGACAAATGGTTCGAGTTCGATGCGTTCGGGCGCTTGCAGCAGGTGAGCCAGCAGATCGCCGGGGACGGGGCCAACGGGAAAGTCGTCCTCGCCTCGTACACCTACGACGAACTGGGCCGCACGGCGGCCAAAGCGATCCACAACGGACTGGAAACGGAATCCTACGCTTACGACCTGACAGGACGCACGAACGCCGTCACCTCGCCTTCGTTCAGCTACGCGCTCGACTACGAGCAGAGCGCCGTGGCGGGAGCCGTGCCCCGTCTGGACGGGAACGTCAGCGCCATGCGTTGGGGCTCGGCTACGTCGACGGACAAAGCCTACGCCTATGCATACGACCGCGTGGGCCAGCTCCAATCGGCGGATTACAAACTGCTCTCCGGCGGCGTATGGAGTCCGTCCGCGAATTATAAGGAAAGTGGACTGACCTACGATCTGAACGGCAATATCCTCTCGGTTCAGCGGACCGGCGGCAGCGGGGAAAGCCTGCACGCGCTGACCAACACGTACGACGGCTACCGCCTGCTCTCGGTCGGCGTGAACGGAACCGCCTCGGACAGTTACCTGTACGATGCCGACGGCAACATGACTTTCGACGGGCGGCGCGGGCTGACGATCGCCTACAATACGCTCAATCTTCCCGAAGAAATCGTTGCAGGAAATCAAAAGATTAACTATATTTATAGCGCATCGGGCGAGAAGCTGGCCTGCGATGCGAACGGTTCTTTGACTTATTACCGCTCGGTGATGGTGTACGGCCATGACGACAAGTTGCTGTACATGCTCACCCCCGAGGGGACGGTATCCCGTAGCGAGGGTTCCGCCGGAACTTCCTACACCTACAACTATTTCAAGACCGACCATCTGGGCAGTACGCGCGTGATGCTCTCGGCAGTGGATGGGACGCTACAAGCCTCCCAGACGACCGATTTCTATCCCTTCGGCCTCGCGTTCGAGTACAGCAACCTGAACAAGAACAAATATCTGTTCTCAGGGAAGGAGTTGCAGGACGGGAACCTCGGCGGTTCGACGCTCGAATGGTACGATTTCGGGGCCCGCTTCTACGATCCCATGCTGGGAAGATGGTTCAACGTCGATCCGGCCGCGCAGGTGGCCAACCCCTATCTGTTCTGCGGAAACGCACCGATGATGTATATCGATAAGGACGGAAGGCTCTTTTGGCTGATACCTGTTTTAGGAGCTGTGATCGGAGGGGCGATGAACGTGATCAGCCATTTGGACGACATCCATAATTTCTGGGGAGCATTAGGTTATTTCGGTGTCGGTGCGGCAGTCGGAGCTGCTTCGGCCTATGCCGGCGGCTGGATAGCTGATGCATCGAAAGCATTGGGCCTTTTCCCCGGAATGCTTGTAGGAGGAGCTATGGGTGGTGCTACCGGCGCGGCAAGCAGTTTCCTGTTGACAGGCATGAGTAATGTTGTAGGAGGTCAAAACTTCATGAGCAATATGGGTGGAAGTGTTACGTCCGGTTTGTTAAGTGGGTTTATCTCCGGAGCTATCAGCGGAGGAATAAAAGGCTTTAAAGCAGCCAAAAAAGTTGGTGCTAATCCGCTGACAGGGTCGAAAATTGACGAAAACTCCATTGTAACTTATATGAGAAACGACCTTGAAATCAAAGCAGGAGTCCCGGCACAGCTCGATGATTCAGAGTTTTGTTATGGTTATACTTTGGAGTATGCAGATAAAGGGCATGGAAATCGTGACGCGGCATTTTTTATTGAAAAGGCAAATAATCGAAAGGGATATGATCCCTCTTTAGTAGCTGATAAAGTTGATGGAATGAATCCCAAAGCATATATCCCATCAAGGATGGACGTTAAAGGCTGGGAGCAATTGGGGGGCATGTTAAATCGTAATGCGGAAATTATTGGTACGTACGGAGCTAATTTAGCTAATTCTCATGCTGTAAATATTGTGGGATTACAGTTCGGCCAAAAACTGAGGATATTCGGTGGTGGACTCGGAAAATTGAAATTGTTGAACAGCACTATATGGAATCCGACCGGTGGCAAGTACCAAACAATCAAACCGATGTTTAATAAGATAACTCACCTGAGATATTAACGAAATTTCTAACCAATGAAAGCGAAAAATTTGATCCGAATCATTTTATTCAGCTTGTTGGCAATCGACTGTACGGTTGTTTCAGCACAGAATTGCGAGGAAATATTCCTTAACCGGTTGGAACAGACGTATTACCGAAGAAAACCTCATTTTATTAAGCAGGTTAGAAATGCGGTTATTTCCCCCAAGGTTGTCAATCTTCCCGACTTACAGACATTGCCGGAAGACAGTATCATATTGATTGGTAAAGTATTTTTTACAAAAAAAACAATTAAAGATATTGACAATGGGAAAATCGACAAATCCAAATATTTGTGCTATCTCAAACCTAAATCGATGGTATTGAATCAAGCTATTCTTACGTTCAATGGGAATAGCTTTAGGGTGATGAGAGCAGGATGGACAACAGAAAAAGTATTTGATTTAGATGTTGTTACTAATGAAGAATTGCTTGTGTTGATAGATTCAGTAAAACAGAATCATCCGGAAATTGTATTTACTACTGGATTCGAAGGTTGGGATAGTGTAGTTTTTCTTGTCAAGAATAAAGAAGTTACGACACTGAATTTAAAGACAGGTATTATTGAACCTGTTTCTGAGAATAACACTTATGTGAAAGAAGACCTGAATACATCCTTAGGTGTCATGACAAAACCCGGTAAAATAGTAATTTGTTATTAAATTTTCTTTTAATACTCAACGAAGCGATAGCGGGTGAGACTTACACTATACCCGCTATCGTTTCATTTTAGTCAGAAGTATACGAGCTTCGTTACCGGTCCATATCTTCGATTCTCTGTTTCAATGCTTCGTACATTCGTTTAAGAAAAACTACCTGCTCTTTCTTTCGGCCTCGGATGGCTGCAAAGATTTTATACATCTGCGGCAATGACAATCGCACATGGAATATGCCTCCGAGCGCCCGATGGATATCGTTCAGCGAGCAAGCGCCTCCGGAAATACAACAGATGGCATGTATTCCATACACCATTTCCGTATAGTCACTGATGGTTGCGGTCCATCGCATTTGGGGATCGTCGACGATGAAATCGCATAGTTCTTTGTCCTGAGATTGATCGCACAGCAATTCTTCTTCCGCTTCCAACAATTTCAGAACGGTTCGGGCGCACCAACCCGAAACTTCGTATGTGTCCATTGCGATCGACAAGCGAATATGGGCCTGCCGGATCGACCGCTTCAGCAAGGCTGGAGTCTTTGTGACGGCATACTGTTCATCGATCAGCTCATTGAAGTTCAGCATCAGGCGGTCCACATCTGTTTCCGAGATTAACGATAAAACCCGGTTACAAAAAGTCAAGTTTCTCATAATTAAAAAAGTTTGGATTCAACATGATGGGTGAGCTTTTTTAATTATGAATATTAATTTACATAAATATCTATAAACGAACGTCTTTACATGGAGTCTGAATCATTATTTCTGAGACTGTCAGAGAGTTTTTGGTTGCATAACAAGCTAAAAACCAAATGCTTAAAGGAAGAAGGAAAGAAAGATGTAGTTTCTAAGGGCTCCGTTCTACCCATGCCGAAATGTTCCGCATAACCGAAAGACCTCGTCAATATCTGTCCGGAGTATAATTAATTCATCATATTTTTCAGGCTTTAGCGATACGAGTCGTACGGAGGCTGTCGTTTCTCCCTTTCGGACGATTCTGCAAAGCCGGATAGGCCCAGCAATCACTATATACACCTGTCCGAAGACGAGGGAGTCGACCTGAGCACGGGCCAGAAACATCCAGTCGCCGGGCATGAGGCGGGGAATCATCGCATCGCCATGACAGATTGTTATCATTTCCGCCGACGGACAAAAAGTATCCGGGAATAAAAGCACCTGGTCCGGCTCGGACAGGGAACCGTCGTTTTCAAAATTCAATGCAGTATGCAGCGGCAACTCTTTAAAACCGCTCGGAAGGGGTACGTGGATCAATGGCTCTCCCTGACCCGTCGTTAACCAAATTATACTGAACCGCGGGAAGCATTTAGTGATCCTGCAAGCCAAGTCCTTGCTAATGCCGTTGTTTCCCTTCAAAATCTGATAGAGATTCTCGC
>ERZ773188.324-NODE-324-length-60053-cov-9.378146_pt1 | contig 60053 bp, 54 predicted proteins | sample MGYA00581011_ERZ773188 | MGnify/ENA primary metagenome ERZ773188 (study PRJEB29015, sample SAMEA2737798) | human gut metagenome | biome: human gut; feature: human-associated habitat; material: faeces | place: China | collected 2012 ...
CTGACCTTGATGCGCGGCTCATTCTCGTCCGGCGTATAAACCTCGGAGATATAAATTTTCTCCACAAACTCCCGGAGAACAGAGGCGTCAAGCTGCTGCATATCAGTGTACTTCCTGACCGCTGCAATAAACTGTCTGACATTGACTTTCTGCTTTTCCTGTTCCTTGACTTCTTGCCGAAGATATTCGACAAGGTTTGTAAGGTTAGTCTGTTCCAATTCATAGTCACGGGACAGTATATCAGCATGGCGGCTCCCTCCGTGGGCCGCCGATCCTGCGCTGGGCAAAGAGAAGCGGCGGCCTTGATTTCTCAAAGCCGCCGCTGGTTTTATGGGCGTGTCAAAAGGGCTGCTGTACGACGGCTTTTTTTCTTTGCCGTCGCCCGGCAGTTGAAACAATACTGTTTATTTGATTTCCAATGAAATGGTTAGTGTATCATTTTCAATTTTAGCGAACACATTGCCGCCGAGCTTGTCAGTTAATAGTTTTACCACAGCAAGCCCCACTCCTGTACCGCTATTATGCCTTGATTTGTCCCCGGTATAAAATCTTTCAAATAGTCGGTTTGGGTCTATTTCCACCTTACTATCAATGGGATTTTCAATGATAAAAATAGCACTCTTTTCTTTGCCTTGCTTCAAATCAATTTTAATCGAGCCAGAGGAATATCGAATAGCATTTATAATAAGATTTTGAAAAATACGTTCTACCATACCATAGTCCGAATGGAGATAAACGGAATGATCTGGCAGACCAATTACAGGAGATATGCCTTTTGCTTCCAATGCTGGGGCGTTCTCTGTGATAAGATTTATCAGCAAATTTGTTAAGTTGAAATCTTCACGCACAGGAGTTACTTCTTTTGCGTCTATTACAGAAAGATCGTAAAAGGTTTGTATCAGCTCTTTCATTCTTTCTGCTTTATTAAAAATGGTTTCTATACGCTGTGTTTGACCTGCTGATAAATTCTCCTTTTTTAATAATTGTAAATGGCCAAGTATTACCGTCAGAGGGGTACGCAAGTCATGTGAAATATTAGCAATGGACTCTTTCAAATACATTTCGTGCCGTAATGTGCTTGCAATGGACTGTCTTTGCTTTTCATTATACTGGTTTAATACTGCGGCCAGTTGTTCTATATCTTTATCAACAAGAGAGATGTCCAGCATCTTTTCCGATTTTCCAGTTGTAAGATCGGTCATTTGTTTCGATAGGTTACGGATTTGTCTTTTGATTTGCACATATTTGAAAAGCACTACTATCAAGACTGCGATAACTAAAATTAACAACAGCTTTATTCCAGACACCTCCCTCCTTGTTATTTGAGTTCACATTTGCGAAAGCTAATCCATGAAAAGGTTATCAAAGCAACTATCCAAACAACGCCAACTAAAATGGCCCATGGCAAAAAATAGGTCACAGAAAAAACCGCTTCCCGTATCTGATAGGTTGCCAAAAATGCAACAGGAAGATCGAACATCATTCCATACCCAAGATAAAGGCTAAGAACAAAAGTGACTAAAGCGGTAACAGCTATTGCTCTTGCAGAGCTTCTTAACCAAAAAACAATCCAGATTGCAATAAGAAAAGTCGCACTGTTCAAAAGCAGAGAATATAAAATCGCCTTACTGACCTGATAACAAAGGTTGCCTGCTTCGGTAATACCAAAGCGGACGCTTTCTCTTATACAACCAGCCACAGGATAAACAAGAGCCATGATATTAAATGCAATTAAGTATGAGATTACTTTAGCAAAGAAAATGGTTTTTCTCGAATGTCCTGCATTGACCTCAAGATCAATCGTCCGACTGGAAAATTCCTGTCCTAAAATCAGAGCTAAAATACTGGATATAATAATCAGGAGAAAGGTTGAATCGTAAACCATTCCATTAAAAATATCTGCGAGGGATGTAGCAGCCCCACCCATAGGCCCCATAGCTTCCGGGACATAAGTATCTGCGGTAAAAAAACCAATCAAAAATATCCCTATTAAACCGCACCAATAAAAGATATTATGTGATAATTGATATTTTTCCATTTTCAGTAAGTTGTTCATTCCCACACCTCCTTGTTATTTCAAATCCGAGCGTCGGAACCACAGATAAGTACCTAAGCATAATGCCAGTACCCATAAAAAATCTGAAAACATGAATTGCCCGCCGGATATGTTGGATTGTTGCAATGCCATAAGCCGAAGCTGGCCCATAGGCAATATTTGTGAGATAAGCTGCGCTTGATCTCCATTCATCAAAAAGACCATTAAGAAAAAGAGTACCATCGGCACAGCCATACTCTTTCCTATATCACGGAAAATGAAGGCAAAGAAAAAAGGTAATAGGCACATTGCAAATTGCGAAGCAATCACCATTACAACTATGCCGATGCTTGCCAATGCTCCTTTAGTGACAAACGTACCAATTATGCTATGTAACAACAGTGGAAAAGACAGGATAACCATGCAGGCGATTTGATGAACTACCAGCTTCGCAAATAGTATCTTTCCGCGTCGATGTCCGGCATTGATATATGATTGTAATGTTCTTCTGCCAAAATCATTTCCAACAAACAGGGCAGAAAAGATGATTGTGAGGAAATATAGGATTGGCATATTGTATATCGAAGCAAAGAAAAGGTTGGATGTTTCCCCAACGCTATCCAGTAACAACACACTACTTAAAAGGAGATTAAACAATCCTATCCCCCAAAAATACCAGCTATGGAACAGCTTATAAAATTCAGCTTTTAGGAGATTTGACATTTCCTGTCCCTCCTATTTTGCTTAAAAAGTAATCTTCTAATGTATCACCGGCCACAGAAAGACCTGTAACGAGAATATGTGCATCTGACAAAGCAGCAGCCACTTTTTCCATATCATCGAGATAATCATATAGGCGAATCATGCCATCTGGCATCAGCTTAAAACTATCTGTGTGTAGCGTTTCTTCCAAAACGATCAGAGCTTTTTGTGGATCAGTTGCCTTTATTGCGATATGCCGTTTGCAACGATCATTTAGTTCTCGATCTGATATTTCTTCGATAATTTTGCCTTTGTCTATTAAAATAAACTCTGATGCTGTCTGATACAGTTCCTCTAAGATATGGCTGGATACCAATATCGTCATTCCGTATTCCTTATTCAAGGACTTTAGCAAATTACGAATTTCCACAATTCCAGCAGGATCAAGCCCATTGATCGGTTCATCCAAAATAAGAAATTCTGGTGTATTTAATAGTGCGATTGCAATACCCAATCGCTGTCGCATCCCCAGCGAAAAATTACGGACAGCTTTTTTCCCGGTATCTTTCAGACCTACCATGTCTAAAGTTTTTTGGATAACTGCTTTGTCAGGGATACCACGTTGGATACGCTGTATCTCCATATTTTGATAAGCGGTCATTGTCGGAAAAAGCGCAGGTGTTTCGATCATGCAACCGATCCGCTTTCTCTGTTCCTGCAATTCCTTTTCGACGGTTTTCCCCCACAATGATAAGGTGCCGCTTGTCGGAAACGCTAATCCTGTAACCAATCTCAAAAAGGTGGTCTTTCCTGCTCCATTTTGGCCTATGAAGCCATAAATTTTCCCTTTTTCAATTTTCAAATCAATATGATCTAAGGCAACTGTGTGCCGGTATTCTTTTGTTAAGTCATGTGCTTCCAAAATAACAGAACTCATGTTGTCATCCTCCTTTACATTTTAGTGTAAGGGGAAATCATAAAGAATTTCTTAATTTCTATTTGGAAACCATAAAAAAAGCATAAAGCCAAGAGCTTACCCCTCGGCTTTATGCAAACGGTATCCAATGCCCCACACAGTATCTATAAACTCTTTATCCGGGCAAATGGCTTTCATCTTGTTTCGCAAGTTGCTAATATGGACATTCAAGGTGTTGTCCTCGCTGATATACTCTGTATTCCAAACACTTTGAAACAAATTCGCCTTTGAGAAGATCTTGTCCGGGTATTTCATAAGCAATTCCAGTATAGCAAATTCTTTCGCAGTTAAAGGTAACTCCGCCCCTTGTAGCATAGCTCTGTTGCCGTCTAAATCTAAAACCAAATCATTGCACTTCAAAGATGACGGCGTGCTGTTTTGAAATTGAATCCGGCGTAAGTTGCTTTCAATTCTGGCGAGAACTTCTTCCATATCGAAAGGTTTTGTAATGTAATCATCCGCACCAAGCCGCAACAAATCAATCTTGTTCTGTGTTGTTTCCTTTGCTGAAATTACTATGACAGGAACCGTTGAGAATTTACGAATATCCGCAAGTATAGTATCACCACTCCGATAAGGCAGCATTATATCAAGCAGAATAAGATCAATCTGATGTTCTTGTATGCAGTCTAACACATGAAGCCCATCATACTGACAAAGCACCTCATATCCATTTCCCTGTAAAAAATCAGCCAGCAATTTGCTGATCTCTAAATCATCCTCAACAATCAAAATTTTCATGTTGTTCTATGTTCACCTGCCTTATGTCAGCATTGCACTACACTTTTTATCTCTAATAGATTTAATTATATTTCCTTTCAGGAGAGAATACAAGGCATAAAATATGAATTATTAGATGTTAGAAGAACACATTTCTATTGCTGGGTACACTGGAAATATGAAACCAAAAGCCAGCAAAAGCCCCTCCTGTCTACGCATTTAGGGGGCAAAAAGCCCACGGAAATCAAGGCTTTTCGGCGGTGGTCGATGGGGTGGCAGAATGATTTATCAAATACCCGTCGGAACGAGCTTTGAAATGCGTAGGAAAATCTTTCCGGCGCTGGTTTTCCCGCCGGTTCTGTGGTATGCTGGAATAAGACAAAAAACGACAGGAGTTGACACGATGGCCGAACAGGAAATGTTACTGGACACAGCTACCATCAGGGCCGCCGTCGCCGGTGAGCTATGGGCTAAACAAAAAGTGATCGAACACTACACCCCCATGATCGACGAGTTGGCCGTTGACGAAGATATGAAGCAGCACCTTATTCTGAAACTGTTGGAAGAACTGCCTAACTTCCCAATGGGGCAGGCATAAGAAAAAAGAGCGCCGGACGCAGAGGCTTTGACACCTCCGCGCCCGGCGTTTTGCTTATTCGTCTGTGAAGTGGAACCGCTGCGCCGCAAAGTCGGCGTCACTCATGGTGTCCAACTTATCGGCGGTCTGGCAGGCCAGCGCTGCCATTTCCTTGTCCATGTCCGGCAAAGCTGCCCGGAGATTTGCCGCCGTCCTGCGGCGGTCGGCGTTGTGGTACAGACAGATCAGGTTTTCTTCTTCCACGGTGAAATACATTCCTCATACCTCCATTTCTTTTGATTTTTCCCGCGCCGGGGGCTTCTTTTTCTGCTCCTCCTTGGCGGCGGCAAGCTGCGCCCGGATGGACGGCTTCTTTTGTTTCTGCGTTGTCTTTTGGGTCTGCTTGGGCTTTTTGGCCTCCGCCTTGGTTGCCTCGGCCACATCCAAAAGGGAAATCTGTTCCCCGGCTTTTGCCCTTGCTTCCAGTTCCTCCATAGACGGGGCGTTGTTCATCATGCCGTCGATCATGTTGTAGTTCTGCTCGGTGGACATTTCCGCCGTCTTGATATGGCTTTCTGGCTGGGCGGGGATGGCAAAAGCTCTTGTGCCGTTTGCCATAATAAGATACCTGCCGTCCTCCGACTGGTGGTGGAATCCATACCCGGCGGCCTCCATCTGTTCCCGGCTCCTGTCGGTCAGATAGAAACGCCCTCTCGGCGTCTGGATTTGTTCGCCGGTCATGCACTCGTCCGGCGTGAGCTGCTTTTCCGGCTGGGCGAAAAATTCCGGCACCTGCCGGTAGTCGGCCCCCTCGTCCACATAGTAGGCGGTCTGTTTTCCATCCTGCCGGAACACCACAATATCCCCCATCGAGAGGGAATGTCCCTTGTAATCGGCGGGATGTTCCATGTTGAAGCGGCGGTAAATCTCGTCCAGTGTGATGTCCTTGTCCAGCGGCGCGGAGTAGATAAGCTGGTAATTCTTCCTGTCCACCGAAAGCCCATCCGCCTGCAATTCCTCATAGGAACGATAGCGGAAGTCGCGCCCCTCCGGGCCGGGCGGCACTTGGTAGATGGAAAAGTTGGGCTGCGCCGGGGCCTCATAGTCAGAGGCAACATATTCCTCCACCGTCAGCCCGGCAGCGGCGGCCTCCTGTTCCAGCTCTGCCTCGATCTGTTTTTTGTAGTCCTGCAAGCTCTGGTCGAAGTCGGCAAGCTGCGGCGGCTCCGGCAAGTGGTACTGGCCCTGATTGAGAAGCGGGCGGCACTCTTTTACATAGTCCAAAACCGCGTTGAAATAAGCGGTCTGTTCCGGCGTCAGGGTTTCCCCGGATCGCAGGGGACGCCGGGCCTCCTGCTCCATAGTGGCCAGATTGCAATGCAACTCCATATATGGGACGAACTCATGCAGCAGCATATCCCGCTGGGCCTTGTCCGCCTCCCATGCCTCCGGCCCCTCATGGTGCAGCACATGGTTTTTCCAGCTTTCATCCTGTGCGTAGTATTCGTGATAGCCCCGGATATGCTGGATCAGGGAACCGTCCCCGTCGCCAAAGTCCTGCCGTCCCTCGTAGCTGTCCGGCTGGCCCTGCATGGTAAAATCAATGCGGAACTTGGTCTTGTCGTACCAATGGCCCGTATAGCCCGGCTGCTCCCGTTCATGGCGTCTGGCGCTGTCCAGCTCCTTAAAAACGGCCTCGGCTTCATGCAGCGGCATTTGCTGGCCGTCTTTCAGATGGGGGCTTTCACTCCAAAGGATCGTGACAACCGGCTCCGCTGCCGGATTCTGGGCGATCTGCCGCTTGGCGTTTGCAACGGCAATCTCACTTTCGATCTCGCTTTTCACAAAGGAATCCATCTGGCCCTTTTGCAGCTCATAGCCCTGTTCACACAGGCGGTTGATAAGCCCGATTACCTTGTCGTTATCGCCCACGGCCTCGGCATAGGCCACGATCAACTGCCGTTCCTCGCTGCCCAAACGCGGGGCGTTTTTCTCTGCCAGTTCAATCAGAGCGGCAGCCCGGTCAGCCGGGGACGCCTCCGGCATGAACGGCTTTCCATTCAAAAGGTCGTCGATCCCATTCCACGCCTGCGGCTGGGGAATGGCGTTGGCCTGTTCGGTTGCTTCCAGAAAATCATCCAGCCCGTCGCCGGTCAGGGGTTCTATTGTCCCAGCCGGTCGCTCATGGATGGCAAGGATTTCTTTTCCGGCTTCCGCAAGGGACAGGTCGGGATTGTCAAGCTGGCCTCCGTCCAGTTCTTTGTAGTCGGGACCGTACAGCGTGTAATCGTAGCCGGTTTCTGATGTCTGGATATACAGATATTCGCCGCTTTCCAGACGGTAGGCGGCCTCCTGCGGGGCTTTGGCCTGTTCCAGCGTTCCATCCCCGGCAATGGTAAAGCCCTGCGCCTGCGCCGCCTCCTTGGTTCCCTGCGACACTTCGCCGGTGGATTTCAAATCCGCGTCAATGAGGGTTTGCAGCATGGCTTTTACGCTGGCGGTCATTTCCTGCTGTTGCTCCGGGGGCAGCTTGGAAAATACGCTGTCCGGGTCTGGCTGCTCGGCGGCCTGTTCCAGCGGTGCGGCCTGCGGCTGCTCCTGCTGGGCCTGCCGTTCTTTCTGAAGCTGGGCAAGGTGGCCGTCAATGGTGGTAATCAGTTCATGGGCGGTGGCCCGGATGGTTTCAAGGGAGGCTTTCAGCTCTTTCAAGTCCTTGCCGGAACTCCAACCGGCCACATAGCCAAAGGAATAATCGGAGGTGTCCAGCCCGTAGTGCTGGCAGACGGCATAGGCCACGCTTTCGGCCTGCACTTCGCGGGTGCGGCTGTCGGGACGGTCGGCCTGCTCAATGGCCGGGGCTTCCGGGTCGATGGCGTGGAGCTTGGAATGGGCGATCTCGTGGATAGCCGTCTTTAGGGTCTGTAATTCGCTCATGCCCTCCTGAATGGCGATCCGCTTTTCCGTCAGGTGGTAGTAGCCGTGGGAACCGCCCGGAATGTCCTCAAAACCAATGGGAACCGGGGAGGTCTGTTCCAGCGCCTTAAAAAATTCCCCGTAGCGTTCCACGCTGCCGGTCAGTTCTTCCACGCCGATAGAGGGCAGCGGTTCTCCCTCGGTCTGGCTCACATCAAAGACGGAAACGATCTTAAAGGCCGGAACCTGTATTTCCTGTACTTCGGTAACAGGCTTTCCGTCTTTTCCCATCACCGGCCTGCCCTGTGCGTCCAGCTTTTGCACTTCCTTTTTTGCCTTGAACGGGGCCGGGGCCAGTATCTTGATGGCCTTTTCGCCTTTCTTCACATTGCGGTGAAAATCGTCCCGCCACTTGTTGTAGCCTGCCACAAGCTGTCCGCCCTGCATGGCGATCAAGAGGGTATTGTTGAAGCTGTAACTGTGGAACTTGGACATGGTGGTGAGATAGGCTTTGTAGCGTTCACTCTCGAAAAGCTCCTGTATGCCGGTTTCCAGCCGGTCGGTGATCTCTTTCATGCGCTCGGCGCTGTTCTGGCCGTTTAAGAGAATGGGGGTGACAGGCTGCGGGGCCTTTGCGGGGGTTGCCGCCTCCGGCTGCACCTTGCTTTCCTCCCGCAGAATTTCCGGCGCAGGATAGGCCATCACCCGGTATTCCTCCGGCACTGGCTGGCCCTCATGGACGCGCTGCCATTCGTCGCTGGTTCGCAGGATATAGCCGTAATCGGTAAAGGTTCCCTGTTCCTCGTTGGCGATAAAACTTCCCAGCCGGTCGGTGTCAATGGCCGGTTTCCACGGGTCGGGAACGACAAACAGCCCGGAATCATTCAGATAATATTCCCCCAGACTGCGGTTGTCCTTGGCGTTGATTAAGACAAAACAATCGGTGTTTTCAGCGTAGTCCAAAAGCTGCCCGATGGTCTGCATTTTCGCCGGGGACTGCATGACGGCGTTCAGCTCCGCAAGCTCCACGGCGTCCAGCTTTTGAAGCTGGGCAGCAAGGAAGTTCAGTTCGTCCACGCTGGCGGTCTTGATTAAGTCCTCCGGCAGTTCCAGCGGTTTTCCCTCCGGGGCGGAAAAGTCGCCAATGAACAAGTCCTGCTGGTTGTCGGCGGTGATATGGATTTCCTTTAAGGTTTCCTGTACCTGTTCGGCGGAAGTCGGCAGGGAAAGCCAGTACCCATGCGGCCCGCCGGTCTGCGCCTCGGCGCGGTTATCAAGAAAAATGGAAAATACTTCGTTCACGGGTTCCCTCCTTTCCGGGGTGGCTGTGGTCTGTTGCGGCTGTGCGGCTTCCTCCTGTGTGGGAAGTGCTGCGGCTTTTGCCGGTTCCTCCCCCTCGATGGTATAGCCGGGGAGCAGGCAGCCATTGACCTTAAAACAGTCGGCGTATTCCTTGGGGATGGCCGGGGAAATTTCGGTAAAGTAATGGTCGTGGGCTTTGATCCGGCCATTCAGGTACTTGTCCAGTTCTTCCCGGCTGGAAAAGACTTTCCGTTCCTGTCCGGCGATCTTTTCCATCGGGTTTCCGTGGGGCGCGTTGGTATAAAGACCCCAGCGGAGCGTCCACGAGTAGGGGACGGATTTTTGGGCGGCGCTGTCATACCGGGTGTTCTCGGAAATGGAGTAATCCATCTGGTAAACCATGTTGCTGCGGATATGGCGGTATTCGTCCGGGGCCTCCCACTGGTTTGCGGTGTGGGTGACGGGAAGCGTCCGGGCATATTCAAGGGCTTTGTCCAGAAACAGGGTTCTTCCGGCCTGTTCCTCCCATGCGGCGGCCTGTTCTTTCAGGCGGTCAAACACTTCCTGTTCTGCGGCGGCGCTTTCCGCCCGCAGGGAAAGAAGCTCCGCAAGGGGCAGCTTTACCATTTCGGAAAGATCGGCCTTGCCGCTTTCAAAGTAAATCCGACGCTCGATCCGCATAGTGCTGGCCGGTTCTAAATCGTCGTGGTCGTAGGAGCTGTAAGACATTTTGGGTTCACATCCTTTCTATGGCGGTGATCTGATACAAGGGGTTTGGGGCTTCCCCAAAGAGAAAATCCCCGGCCCGGCAGGTGCGCCGGGTCAGGGATTTTGCCGGGAGTGTGGCTACACTCCCTATGCTTGCTGTTTTTAGTTTTTGCCCCTCTGTTCCACGCGGTAGTTTACATACTTGCCGCCGGTATCGGCCAAAAGCACCGTCCCGTCATAGGTTTTGCCGGTTTTCATGGAGCGCAGGCCCTTTACCTTTGCTTTTCCGTCTTTAAGGAGCGCGGCGGCGATCTTCGGGGTGAACGCCTTGCCTCGTTCCTCAAAAAATCGGTCATTCTTCCACATGACAAACTGGCAGCTTCGGTTTCCGCAGTAGTAGTTCTTTTTGCCCTCGTAGACGCTTTCCCCGCAGCGCGGACATTTGCCGATAACCACACGCTCGGTCTGAAACAACTTCTGCGCGTCCTCGCTGATCTGGGAGTAGCCCACGATCAGGCCCCTTGTCATTTCTGCAATGCCAGCCATGAAGCCCTCCGGGTCGGCCTGCCCCTTGGCAATGGCCGTCAGCTCCGTTTCCCACTGTGCCGTAAGCTGGGGAGAGGTCAGCACTTCCGGCAGCACACAGGCAAGGTTGTGGCCGTCCTTGGTGGGAAGTAGCTGTTTTCCCCTGCGCTCCACAAAGCCCATCTGCACCAGCTTTTCTAAGATGGAGGCGCGGGTGGCCGGGGTTCCCAATCCCTGCCGCTCGGCGTCCTCCGGCAGATCGTCCGCACCGGCGCGCTCCATAGCAGAAAGCAGGGTATCTTCCGTGTAGGATTTTGGCGGTGCGGTGAAATGCTCGGTGACGGCGGCAGTTACCTTGTCAAAGGTCTGTCCCTCGGTGATCTCCGGCAGTTCCCGCGCAGGCTCCGGGGCGGTGTCGTCGGCGTCTGTTTTGAACGACGCCTTAAAGCGGCGGTCAAGCTCTTTCCAGCCGGGGGTCAGGATGGTTTTTCCCTTGGCGGTAAAGGTGTTCCCGGCACAGGTGAATGTGGCGGTGACAGCTTCATACACATGGGGCGCGGCCACGGCGCACAGCAGCTTGCAGCACACAAGGGACAGCAGTTTCTTTTCCCCCTCGGCCAGCCCGTCAAAGCCTTTCTGCACAAATTCCATCGTCGGGACAATGGCGTGGTGGTCGCTCACCTTTTTGCTGTTCAGCACCCGGCCAAACTGCGGGGACAGGTCAAGCCCCGCCACAAAGGGAAGCAGCGGCCACAGGCCGGACACAAGGCTTTCCGCCGTTGGCAGCATATCATCGGTCAAATACTGACTGTCGGTGCGGGGATAGGTCAGCAGCTTCTTTTCATAGAGCTGCTGGGCATAGTCAAGGGTCTGCTTGGCGGTAAATCCAAACAGGCGGTTTGCTTCCCGCTGCAAGGTGGTGAGGTCATAGAGGCGGGGCGGCTGCTCCGTCTTTTTCTCCCGTGTCACCGACACACAAACGGCCTGCGCCGTTTCACAGGTGGATTTCAGGGCCTTGGCGTCGTCTGCGTTTCCCATGCGTTCACTGGCCGCCTCCATGCCGCCCGCCGCGATCTGGACGATGTGGTATTTCTCTTTCTGAAAGCTGCTGATCTTGGCCTCTCGGTCAACCAGCATTTTCAGGGTCGGCGTCTGGACACGGCCCACGGTCAGGGTCTTGTGGTAGAGGATGGAGAAAAGTCTTGTCGCGTTGATCCCCACCAGCCAATCCGCCTGTGCCCGGCAAAGGGCCGACTGATACAGGTTATCATAATCGGTTCCCGGTTTCAGATGGGCAAAGCCGTCTTTAATGGCCGCGTCCTCCATACTGGAAATCCAAAGGCGCTGAAACGGTTTCTTGCAGCCCGCCATCTGGTAGACAAAGCGGAAAATCAATTCCCCCTCGCGCCCGGCGTCGGTGGCGCACACAAGGCCGGTGACATCGGGGCGCTCCATCAAAGAACGCAGGGTGTCAAACTGCTTTCTCTTATCGTCGGGAATGATGTACTGCCATTCCTGCGGCAGAATCGGCAGGTCGTCATAGCGCCATTTTTTGAAACGCTCGTCATAAGTCCCGGCGTCGGCAAGGGAAACAAGGTGGCCGATACACCAGCTCACCAGATAGCCGTTCCCCTCCATATAGCCGTCCTGTTTTTTGTCCGCGCCGATCACGCCCGCAATGCTGCGGGCGACGCTTGGTTTCTCTGCAATTACTAACTGATAGCTCATACTTCGTCCTCCTTATTTCCATCTTCACTTGTCATATCCTCGTCCGGCTCCGGGGCTTCGTCCTCGTCGTCCTCGTCCTCGTCCTCTCCAAAGTCATACTCGGCCAGATCGTCATTGCCTGTGGTGTCGGCTTTTTCCTTTTTGAATTTCAGGAAGTAGAGGGCTGCGCCGCCGCCCAGCAGCACCACCACAAAGAACACCACAAGGCCGCCCATGCCGCTTGGCTTTTCCTCCTGCGGCTTTTCTTCCTCCGGCTGGGGCTTCGGCTCCGGCCCGTTGCAGGCGGTCAGGTTGTTTTTACAGACCGGGCAAGCCGTATTGACGGCCCCGGCTTGACATTTGGCCGTACAGGTGCAGACCTCCGGCTCTTTTTTCCCGTCCTCCAACAAGGCTTGCAGGTCGGCGTCGTCCACTTGGTTGAGGAAATGCACTGCCGTTTCCTTGTCCTCGTTGGCCCGGTCGATCAGGATGTAAAAATAATTCCCGGCCTTGGTGGTAACGGTGATAAGCTGCTTATCCCCGAAAAAATCATCCACCAGCGTAGCGTTGCCCTGCGGGGTGACAGGTACGCCCTCCGGCTCCATGCCGCCGGTGGTGGGTTCTTCGGTTTCCTCCGGCACTTCTGCGGGGGCCTCGGTGGTTTCCGGCAGCGGCACCGGGTCAGGGTCAGCGCCCCCGGCGTAGGCGGTAACGGTCGTGGTCGCCATGCAGAGCGCAGCGGCCACAGCCAGCGTCAAGGTGCGGAACAGTTTAGATTTCTTCATGGGCGCTGTCCTCCTGTTCAAAGTCCGGGATCGGGGCCGGGGCCGCCTGCAACGCGCCGCCGCGCACAAAGGCGGCGAACTCCTGCGGGGTCATGTTGAGGCCGCGCACAAGCTGGACGATCTGCAAGTTTTCCTGTTCGGTCTTGGCTGCTTCCAGCTCCCGAAGCTGCTTTTGCAGCTCCGCGATCTTGCCCTTGGTTTTCTCAATATCCTTTTCAATGCGTTCCAATTTGTTCATTGCCATAGTGATTTACTCCTTTCTGGCGTTTAAGGCAAACGCCCGTAACAATAAAAATGCTGCTGCCAGTAGCTTGAATTGAGGTTCGTGTAGGAAATGGGGTCGCCGCAGTGCAGCATGACCGAATTTCCCACATACAGCCCCACATGGGACATCCCGGCAGTGTCATAAGTGCCGACGAAAAATACAAGGTCGCCGGGCTTGGCCTGCTCCGGGGAAACGGGAGTGCAGATGTTGTAAAGCCCCTGCGCCGTCTGGCGTCCCACATTCCAGCCGGAATGATTGATAACCCAGCTAATGAAGCCGGAACAATCAAAGCTGGTGCTTGGGGAGCTGCCGCCCCACACATAGGGATAGCCCACATACTTTTCCGCCTCCGCGATCATGGCGGCAAAGGCTTCGTCCTTTAGCGCCTCCGGGGGGATTTCATAGTAGGTCGGCTCTTTCGGGGTGGAGGCGTGGGGATAGCTGCCGTTGGGAAACAGGTCTGGCCGGTTGCCCAAAGTCTGCATATAGGCAGCATAAAAGCCCATCTGTTCCTCGGTGAGAATGTAGATGGGCAGGTGGGACAGGTCAAAGTTTTCCAGCTTCACATTGCAGATGTAATAGGTGTAGGGAACTTCCACGGTATAGGTGTTTCCCTCGCTGTCCGTCCTCGTTTCGGTGCGGTAGCGGGTTTCCGTTTCGATGGTCTGGGTCAGGATGTACTGCTTTTCAAAGAGCATGGCAAGGTCGCCCTGTACCTCCCCCAAAGTGAACACGCCGTTATGCAGCGCGGAGAGGATGGAGGTCAGCACATAGGGGTCATGTTTGATCTCGTCCAGATCGAAACGGTATTCGTCATAGCCAGGGTGCAGGCTTTCGTAGTTGTCAAGTTCGTGCTGCAAGTCTGCTTCCAGCGCGGCATAGGCGGCTTCGGCTCCCAGCATATCGCTGTCCTCGGAGAGATAGGAGGTGGCGGCAAGGCCCGTCCCGGTGCTGCCAAACATGGCGGTGCAGGATTGCAGGCCGCCCATCACCAGCAGGAGCATGAGGCCCACGCCGCCGACGATCAGCGCCCCTTTCCAGTGCCGGGCGGCAAAGGACGCGGCCTGTCTGCTTTTTTCTGCGGCTTTCTTGGCTGCGGCACCCGTGGTCTTGGCGGTGCCTGCGGCCCCCTGTGCGGTCTGACCCGCCGCCCTTGCTACCTTGGCATATTCCCGCTTGATGTGCTGTTTCTGCCAGAAGCGGGAAACGGGGTTCTTGACCGCCTGCGCCAGCTCCGGGTTGTCCCGCAGGGATTTTTGATACGCAAACTCGGCGTTGGCAGCGATGGACTTTCGCTCGGCCTTGGCTGCGGCCCGGTAGGGTTTGAGCTTGTGGCGGTGGACGCCGCTGCGGATCATGCGGCCCACCTGCCGTTCCGCCAGTTCCTCCCCCTTGTGGCCGCCCTCCACGCCCACATTTTCGTGTTCTACCTCATGGATTTTTCCGTGGAGGTAAAGCCCGGCTTCCTGTATGGGACGGCTGGCCGGGTTTGGTTTGAGCTGGGGAGGGGCTTTCTCCACCTTGTCAAAATACAGCCTGCTTTTGGCCTTGCCCTTGGCCTCGTCATAAACGGTTTCCTTGGTGACGACGCGCTTTTTCGGCAGGGCTTCTTTGGCCGCTTCCAGCTTATCCGCCCGCTTTTCTGCCTTTTTGATATACGGGGCCAGCTCTGGGGAGGCCCGTTCCTCGGCGGTAAACTGCAACCGGGAAACGGGGCCGGTGGTCTGCGCCACGGTTTCCCCGGCGTCCTTGGCCGCTTTCTTTGCCTTGTGGCGGTCGTGCAGTTCGTCCGCCCGTTCCAGTATTTTTTCCGCCGCGCCCTCCGGCTGGGCGGTGTATTCCTGCTCGGCCTCCCGGCTGGACACATTGACGCTTTCGCCGGTGGTCTGGTTATCCAGCGTCAGGCCGTCGCGGGTCATGTGCTGCGTTACCTTGTCGCGGGGTTTCAATGGGTTCATGTAACATCACCTCCTTGCGGTCTGTTCCGGCAGCGCCCGGTTTCGATCTCTGCAATATAGCGCAGGATGGGGTACACCTGCGGGGGAACAACTGCGTTTCCCAAAGTCTTTAACCGCTTTGCCACATTCGCCGGCGGGTCGCTGATTAAGTACGGGATTTGCGCCGGTTCTTTGGCCCACATGGAATGTCCGTCCATCTCCGGGGGAATCCCATCAGCCATTCCACCCAGTCGGGATTCAGTTTCACATCCCCCGGCGGGCTGCCCAGCAGTTTGTAAACCGCCCATGACAGCCGCGCCGTCCATACGGTTCCGCTGGGGTTGTATTTTCGGAAGCTCCCGGTCGGGGTCATCCGTACATCGACAGTTTTCCCCACATCCCCCGTGTCGCTGGCAAGGGGCGTGGGAAGCAGCATGGCCGATGATGAAAGTTCTTTTGCGCTCATGCCATGCGCCGACGGCGACAGCAGGAAGTACGAAAACCCTAACGGCGTAGCCTGCCTGCTCCAAGTCAAAAACCGTCTTGTCGAGCCCCAGATGGATGAAGCCAGCAACATTTTCTCCAAGCACCCAAGAGGGGTGCAGTTCCCGGATAACGCGGAGCATTTCGGGCCATAAATACCGTTCGTCCTCAAATCCCCGTTGTTTCCCGGCGCTGGAAAAGGGCTGGCAGGGGAATCCCCCGGAAATAAGTGTGGTGGTTTCTCGTCCTGTTTTTTCAAAAAATGCCTCCTTTGTCACTGTGGTAATGTCCCGGAATTTTGGTACCTGCGGCCAGTGCTTTTTCAAAACTTCCATCGGGAAATCCGCCCATTCGCACTGGCATACGGTGGTAAACCCTGCGGCTTCCGCCGCAAGGTCGATCCCGCCGATCCCGGAAAACAGGCTGAAATGTGTTAAGGCGCTCATACCGTCGCCCCCTCACCTAACCGGGTCGTCATGATCTGGTAGAGCTGGGTGTTTTTCGGGATGGGGTTCTTAAAGGGCAGGATCACATTTTCGTAAATGAGAAGCCCCTCGCCGGGTTCGGAATTGTCAACATACCGTAATTGCTGGGGCGAAATGTTCAGCCGTTCCGCAAGGATTTTGCGGTCGCCGCTGGCCTGATTGAGCAGGCAGATAAAGTCGCTGTTTTCCAAAATGTTCTCAATTTCCGGGGAGGAAAGCAGGTCTTTTACATTCTGCGTCGCACCTGTGGGAATCCCGCCCCACTTACGGAAACGCTTCCAAATCTCACAGGAAAAGGCCGCCGTCTGTTCCTCACGCAAAAGCAGGTGGAACTCATCACAGAAATACCATGTCGCCTTGCCCTTGCTGCGGTTTTGGGTGACGCGCCCCCAAATCTGGTCTTGGACAATGAGCATACCGATTTTCTTTAGCTGCTTGCCCAGCTCCTTGATGTCAAAGGCCACAATGCGGTTTTGAATGTCGATGTTGGTTCTGTGGTTGAACACATTTAGGCTGCCGGACACATACAGGTCAAGGGCCTGCGCCACCCGGTCGGCCTCCGGGATATGCTGGTCTAACAGGGCTTTGTGTAGGTCTGCAAGGATGGGCATATTTTCCGGCTTGGGGTTTGCCAGATAAGGTCGGTAGATCACCTGTACCGCCCGGTCGATCACCGTCTTTTCAATGGCTTCCAGCCCGTTCTTGCCGCCCATGACAAGCTCACAGAACGACAGCACAAAGTCGGATTTCAAGGCCAGCGGGTTTTCGTCCTCGGAGTAATTCAGGTTGATGTCCAGCGGGTTCACATAGTTTTTGCTGGTAGGCGACAGCTTCACCACCTGCCCATGCAGCCGCTTCACAAGGGGGTAATACTCGGCCTCTGGATCACAGATATACACATCGTCCGGGGTGCAGAGGAACACGCTCAAAATTTCTGATTTACAGCTCATACTTTTGCCGCTTCCCGGTGTCCCCAGCTTTAGCCCGTTGGGACACCTCGCCCGTTTGCGGTCGAGCATAATCATGTTGCCGGTCTTGGCGTTGATCCCGTAATACATGGCGTCGCCGCCCTGAAAAAGCTCCTGCGTTACAAAGGGGACGAACACGGCCACGCTGGAAGTCGTCAGGGAGCGTTCAATCTGGGTGTGGCTGGCCCCCAGCGGCAGGCTACTCATAAGCCCCTGTTCCTGCTGGTAGTCCAGCCGTACAAGGGAACAGTTGTATTTCTGGGCGATCCCGGCAGCCCAGAACACATCGTTTTCCAGCTTTTGCCGGGTGTCTGCGGTGTTCAGCACCAAAAAGGTAAGCTGGAACATCCGTTCATTCCGGCTCTGCAAGGTCTTTAGCAGCTCCTTGGCGTCCTGCCCGTAGGTGGCAAGGTCGCTGGGAAGTATATCCATGTCGTAACCACTTCTTACCGCCCGTTTCTGTTCCTGAATCTTCATGGCGTCAAGGTCGGTGATCTTGCGCTTGACCGTCTTAATGGCGTCGCTCTGGTCGATGGCCTGCACATGGAGGTTCACCACAATGCCGTTTTCTGTGTTGAGGAAGTCGGCCAGCATTTCATCCGACAGCTCCGGGGAGAGGATTTGCAGGAAGCTCACCGCCCCGTATTTGCCGCCCAGCCCGAACATCCGGGCATTGCCGAAGCGGAACGAGGACGGGGCGATAAAGTCCTTGGTGGAAAGCCCCGACGGGGCAAGCCACTTCCAGTCAAAGGAGAACGGCTCCCCGTCCGGGTGGAAAATGCTGTGCATGACTTCCAGCCGCTGCTTGGCGTCCAGTCCCCACGCGGAGGCCCCCATGCTCTTGAAATAGCCCAAAAGGTCGGTTTCGATCCGGCGCAGTCTGGCGCGGGCCATTTTCAGGCTGTCCGCCTCGATGGTGTAGGTCATAAATTTCCGCTTCATCAGGCCGTTGTTCCCGTTCACAAGCTGGTCTTGCAAAATGTCGGAATACTCGCTGCGGATGTCGTCGAAGTCGTCCCCCTGCGCCCGGATTTCAAAGCTCTTGGCGTACTGCTTGGGGTCGATCTTGCGGTTGATAAAGGAAAACTGCACATGAATGGAGGCGTCCAGATAGTTGTAGAGGTCGCACAGGTTTTCAAAGATGGCGGTCTTGGTGTCCGCCTGCGCCAGTTGGTAGCTGATGTCCGTAAACTCAATGCACTTGGAAAAGGTGCGGGGCGTTACCCGGCATACGCCGTCCTGATACATGGCCTCATAGGGAATACTGGCCTGTGCCGAATGGGGCTTGCCGTCGCCCTTATACTTTCGGATGACGGTCTGAATCTCTTTCTTTTCGGCGCGGGTGAGCTTGACCGGCGCTTTTGCGCTCGTTTCGTTCTTTTGCTTTTTGGACAATGGCGTTGACCTCCTTTTCCATTTGGGATTGCCGCACAAGGGCGGTATAAGCGTTGTTGGTCTGATAGGGCCGTTCCTTGGGCTGGATGAAGCAGCACTCGACGATCTGGCGCACCACCACTTCAAGGGGCTGGCCGTGTTTTTCGTAAAGCGCCAGCAGAAAGCCCGGCAGCATGGCGAACACCATAATGAGTGCCGCCGCGCTGGTCGGGACGCGGCCCCGGATCAAAAAGAAAAGCGGGACGCCAATAAGCAGCGCACCGCCAAAACAAATGAGCTGGCGTTTCGTCAGCCCGAATACTACCTTGGATTTGACCTTGGTTAAATCCTTGGGGACAGTTACATAAGCCATAAAAAGTCACCTCGTTTCTGGTACGGACAGGGAAAAATCGCTGTCCACTTCATTGCCCCACACATCCCAGCCGGGGATTTTCTGTCTGGCAAACAGTTCTGCGCGGGGCAGGTCGCCCGCAAGCTCTATGATTTTCTCACGGGTAATGTCTGGTTTCTTGCTGTGTTCCTCCACCGGGGAAATGATAAACTGATGGACGCTTTTGGAGTAACGCTTGGGATGACCCCGCTTGGCAAGCAGGCAGATTTCCGCGTTTCCTCTCGTCCAATAGCCCAGCCCGTAAAACCATGTGGGGCTTTTGCGGTTCAATTTCAGCCAGACAAAGGCTACGGTCTTAAAGGAAAAGCCCCATGCCTTAATCAGACGCAGCGCCTCCGGGAGCTGGGGGAAAGTCGCCCACAAAAACAAGAGGCAGTCTTTTTCCGCCAGCGTTTCCACCGGCAGGGCGCACAGCTCGTCAATGCTCATGGTGGGATAGTGATGTTCCGCCGCCCCTGTCCGTTTGCACTCATATCGCCACGGCGGGTCGGCGTAAAGGATGTTGTAGGTTTTCTTTTGTGTTTCTTTGATGGTTGGTATTCCTCCTGTCTGTCAATGTGCGGTAAATACGGCTTTCGATATGCTGCCGGTCTTGAACAGACAGAAGCAAAGCAAAACGGTATAGCCCATACAGCCCCAGATTGCGCCGGATATGTCGTCGGCGGTTCCGATCTGCTGGATCAGCACCGCATAAATCCCGACAACCACCATGATTAAAAAGGCTTGGAAGCCCAGCGCAAGCAGGGATTTCAAGTAGTTCTGGCCCATGCCGCGCCACTCTGCATTGCCCAGCGTGGCAAGGGGGATCGGCCCCAATGCGGTCACGGCGTAAATTTCAATCATTCTTCCATAGGTCACAAGGAAAATGCAGATGGAAAGAATGTTCATCGTCAGCCCCACAACAAGGGTCTGGAACCACAGGCCCAGCAGCGGCCCGATGTCCATTGCTTCAAGGCGGCTTTCCAGATCGGGCAGCAGCGTGTCAAAATCAATGCTGGTATCTCCGATAATCACCCCGGCGCTCTGGTTGACGACCTGCTGGGTGGCGTCAAACACGCCCATGACGATATTCCATGTGTTCGTCACAATGAGGATGGCAAAGGCGCTTTTGAAAATCCAGCGGAAGAACATGGAGCTGTCGAAGTCGTGCATATTGTTCTTTTCCACAATCATGTCGATCAGCTCATAGCACATCACAAGGGCGAGAATGGCCGCCGCAATGGGGACGATCACCGTTTCGGACAGGTTTTGCAGCATGGAGAAAATGCCGCCGTTCCAGTCCTGCGGGGTACTGCCCACATCCGACGCGATTTCCCCGACTTTGGTATTGACCGTGTTAAACAGGCCGGACAGGTTGCCCATGATACCGTCGATCAGGATTCCTTTGATCCATTCCCCGATTAAATCACCGATCATGTGGGGACACCTCCTTTCCCGCGCCCTCCCAGATCAGAGAGGGTGCGGAGGGTTTTCTAAGGCACATGGGGGTTATCCCAGCAGCCCGGACAGCAGCGGAACAAGGGTCATACCGATCAGGGCAACGCCACCTCCGGCGACAAGCTGCTTAATTCCCTGTGACTTGCTTGCTGGGTTGTCGGCCCCGTATCCCTCCAAAAGATTGACACCGCCCCATACGCAAAGCGCGCCGCCGAGGCCCACAACGATGGTCTGCAAAGTATCAACTGCACTATTGAAAAATTCCATAAAGTTACCTCCATAAATTCAGATTGTGATGGTGTTTGGGTACAAAAAAGCCGCCGTTCACAGCGGCAGCCTCACAATCCGCAGACGGCCCGGAGTTACTGGCCGTCCCGCCATTTCAGCACAGCCAGCGAAAAAATTTCGCCCCATGCTTCACACAGTCTGCGGTCTATTTCCCTTGCAAGTTCTTCGGCTTCCCCGTCCGTGGGCGGGGTATCATGTTCCGCGATCCACTGGCACAGCACCGCAGCGGAAATGATCGCCCGGTAGATTTCCTGCTCATACTTGAAATAATCCGCAAATGTCCATTCGTCCGAGTGTCCCATCGGTCACCCTCCTTTCTCTATGGCCGCTTTATTCTGCGGCAAAATCTTCATCCGACAACTCAATGTCGTAGAGGTCAAAGGGTTCGTCCTCCGTTATCACGCGCCGCTTTTTTCGGCGCAGGGACGACAGGTAGCTGTCCACATCAAAGGTGTTCTTTTTGTCGGCGTCCGAGAGGTATTGATAGCGGGGGTGGCGGGTGATGTCGTATTTCTCACTGAAAAACGGCCTCACGCCGCGCACCTGCAAAATACACTTGCCTCCGTCCATCGTTGCAATTTCGTCTTGGCTCATCAGCTCCTTTCCGAGTTTTTGGTAGTTCAGTCCGTGGGAGGTCTGCGCGCCCCGGTTCTCGCTCTGGTTGTAGCTGTCAATGGTTTCCTTGCCCAGCACCTCCGCGATCTCCTTGGCGTTCTTGCCCCTGCCACTAAGGAACAGCGTACAGTCGCAGTTGTCGGAAATGATTTCCGCCGCGTCCTTGTAAATGGCCTTTAGCTGCGACTGGCTCTGCAAAATAATAGAAGCCGAGATTTCCCGGCTTCGGATGGTGGCGATCAGCTTGTCAAAGTTTGGAATCTGGCCGATGTTGGCGAACTCGTCCAGAATCAGCCGCACATGGACGGGCAGCCGCCCACCGTATTTGTCATCGGCCCGGTCACACAAAAGGTTTATGAGCTGGCTTTGCACCATTGCCAGAATGAAATTAAAGGTCGTGTCCGTGTCCGACATAATCAGGAACAGGGCTGTTTTTTTGTCCCCGATGGTGTCAAGTTCCAGTTCGTCGTCCTCCATCAGCTCCCGCACCTCCCGGATGTCAAAGGGCGCTAATCTGGCTCCGCAGCTTATCAAAATGGAGCTGCGGGTCTTGCCCGCCGACAGCAGGAATTTACGGTACTGGCGCACCGCAAAGTGTTCCGGGTCTTTTTCTTCCAGCCGTTCAAACATCTGGTCTACCGGGGATTGAAATTCCGGGTCGTCCTCGCGGGCTTCACTGGCATTTATCATTTCAAGCAGCGTAGTGAAATTCATTTCATCGTCCGGCGCTTCGTACCAGATATAGCCAATGAGGGCCGAATACAGCAGGCGTTCCGATTTGATCCAAAAATCCTCGGCGCTTTTTTCGCCCTCGCCCTTGGTGTTACAGATCAGAGTGTTTACCAGCTTCAAAATGTCCTTTTCCGAATGGATGTAGCGAAACGGGTTGTAGCGCATACTCTTGGAAAAGTTAATGGTATTCAGCACTTTTACCCGGTAGCCGCACCGCACAAGGAGCTGGCCCACCTCGCCGATCAGACTTCCTTTCGGGTCGGTAATCACGAATGAGGTCGGGTAGTCCTTGGACACGCACTGCATGAGGTTGGGCTTCACAAAGAACCGGGTCTTGCCGCTGCCGGAACCGCCGATCACCAGCACATTTTTGTTCCGGGCGGTCTTGGGGTCTTTGGGCCGGTTGTTCATGGTGAGGCGTTCCGTCTGGGTCAGGAGGATGTTGTTGTCAAACACCGGGTCGATGTACGGGGCTATATCTTTGGGGCTGCCCCAACGGGCGCTGCCGTACTCGACACCCCGGCGGTATTTCTTGGCGTTCTTGCTTTTGCAGTACACCATCAGCCGCAGCGCCACCGCACCGGCCACGCCCACCGCCAGATCGAACAGGTGGAAGCTGGGGGCGGCGCTTTCAAAGGCAAGGGAAAAGCCGTCCGCAAGGTGCAATAGCTTTTCCGACAAGTCCGCCCCAGCCGCCAGCCGGTAGGTCTGTCCCAGCTTGCCGAACAGGTAAACAAACAGCAGGTAGGGCAGGTTGGCGATGATCAGCTTTTTCATTTCCGGCTTCATCGTGACAGCCCCCTTTCCTTGATTTTCTCCTTGGCCTGCTGGCTGCTTCTGGCCGCTGCCTTTTCTTTCAGGACGGCAAGGGTCTTTCGGATGGAGGGGCGCTCCTGCTGTTTGAGCTTCTTGGCCGTAAACTCCTTAAACGCCTGTTCCAGATTGTCCGCCTGCTTGGATTTGAAGATCACGATATACCGGGGCGGATGGGTAGTGCGGTCTTTCCGCAAGGTAAAATCAATGTCGTATTTCTTGGCGCAGGGCTTAAACAGGCCGATGTTGGCGTCGGTGATCTCAATGTTGGACAGGGCGGAACCGTCCTTTTTGAGCTGCCGTAAGCTCTGCTGTCCGTGATGGGCCTTGCCCGTCCCTTTCTGCCGGGCGGCCAGATATTTTCGGATGGCCGCTTGCAGCACTTGGGCGGTGAGCTTGCCCGTCTTAACCGCTAACGCTATGGTTTTCTGGTCTACTTCTTCCTGCAACTGCTATCCCTCCTTTGGAAAGTCAGCAGGCAGGCGGATGGCTTAAATCCGCACCCGCAGGCCGGAGAGGTCGTCGGCATGGATTCCCACAAGATACCAGTTCTCGGCCATTTCAATGCGGGTCGGCCTCCATCTGCCGCCCACCATCACATCAAAAGTTTCTCCGCAGTGCAGGCCGCCGTAATAGTCCGCAAGGTCAAAGCGGATGTCGTAGCGGTCTGTCTGCTCGTCAAAAATCAAAGCACCCTGTTTCATAGGGTCGGCCTCCTTTCTCGTCGTCACAAGCTCCATATCGCTTGTTTCCACGCAAGCGTGAAAAGCTCGCTCATTTCGCTGTTCCTCCTCTCCCCACAAAATCACCGATTTTGCGGGGTTCCCCAACTGCCTGTGTTCATGTCGTGGGCCACCAGCGCCGTGTAATAGCCGTTGATGGTGCTTGGGGCGTTGAACAGAACCGCCAGCAGGTATTTTTTGATGTTCCGTATTTCCGTGGTGTTTTTGCTGATACAGTCAAAGACAAACTCAATGTGAGAACTGTTCAGCTTCATCAGCTTGGATTTCACCAGCTCGGCGGGGTAATCGTCCCCGGCAATGCGGATGGTCTTTCGGGCGCTGCATACGGTTTCCACCAGCAAGTCCACGATCTCGTCCAGCATATCCCGGTCAATCCCCTTGGCGTACTGGCAAAGGTGTTCATACTCGATGTTGTCCTTGATGATCTCCCGATAAATCTCTACGGCGCTCTGTGATTTCGCTCCCGTTCCTTTCCGTTCCGGCGGCGCAGCCGCTTCTTCCCCCAAAGGAGAGGGAGGGGAAAGGATAAGAATGGAATCGGTATTTGATCCATCCGTAATTGATTTCTCTTTACTTGATCTATCTTTATTTAATTGCGTTGGTTTTTCCTGCGTAGGCTTTTCCTGCGTTGGATTATCCAATGTTGGATTTTCCAATGTAGGTGAATCCGGCACAGGCTGGGGCTGTTCATAAATGATGTAATCCGCCCCGCGCAGGCGGCCTTGGCTGTCACGCTCACGGGAACGCACGATATAGCCCGCCTGTTCCAGCTCCCGGACAGCCGCCCGGATCGCGTCGATCTGCTCCCGGTTGATAAGGGATAAGCCTTTCAGCGTAAAGTCCCAGCTCTCCGGCAAGGACAGCATTTGCGACAGCAGCCCCTTGGCTTTCAGGGACAAGTCCTTGTTCCGCAGGTGGTGGTTGGACATCACCGTATAGCCCCGGTTTTTCTCCACTCGAAAAACTGCCATCTCGTCGTCCACTCCTTTCACTTGAAATTTCACCGCGCCGTCAAGGGCGGTGAGCTTGCCCGGCTGGTAGGGACATTCCTCATACACACAAAACTGGTACTTCCAGTGCGGGCGGTAGAAACGGCAGGTGCCGCAGTCCTCCGGCGCTCCGGCCTCGCCGTTGTCAAAATGATCTGCGCCCGGCCTCGTCTGCATGAGCTGTTCAAAGGCCAGGTCGCTGCCGGAAGTAAAGTACATAGGCGGTCGCCTCCTTTCTGTTTTTGGGCGCAAAAAAGCGGCGTCCTGATCTCCCCAAAGGGGAAAAGAGAACGCCGCTGTCTGCGGTGTCGTATTCAATTTTCGATGTGTCACTATTTGGGCGCTGGGCTTCACGGGAAGCAGAAGCGTGTCAAAGCTCAATCCGAAAGTAGTAAATCGGTAGTAAATTCAGTTCTTATATCCCGTGAAATGCCCGTATTTCCGGGCTTTTTGGAGATAATCAGAGTTGTTAACATTAAACTTAAAAGCAAAAATCTCATTAAATTTCCTTATCAGGAAAAAAGCTCTGCAAATGGAGGAATAAGCAGAATAATTAACAATGACGGTTCTATAATATTAAACGGAAGCATAACCGACAGTCATTCTGTTTTTTTAGGCACAGGCGCATCATATATGCCGGATTTAACAGACGGAAAAACATACCGACTTTCCGGTGTTCCATCCGGTCAATTGATTCTTAAGATCTTAAAGGATGACGGAACTGCTAATTATTTTAATCAAAGTTCGGATTTTACTTGGAGCGATAAATATCAATTTGTATCATTGTACGTACTTTATACAGGACCATTGGTCTTACAGAATGAAATTGTAAAACCGATGTTGGAATTAGGAAACACACCGACGGAATATGAGACTTATGTCAACGATTTTTCTAATATGAAAATACAGGTAAAAACAAGCGAAACATCAACAGAATTAACAGAGTATTATGCCTTTTCTGACGGAGTTATATCAGATGTAAAAAGCACCTATCCCGAGATTTTTATGTCGATTGAAAATCAGGGAGCAGTGATAACATGTGAATATACCTGTGATTTAAACAAAGTAATTGAAAAAATAGAGAATAGCTTATCGCAATAAAAAAGTCCTGCGAATTTTCGCAGAACCACCAGTTCCAAGAACAGTAATTATATGCATTATTTTATCACAATAGAATATAATTGTCAATTATTCATTATTAAAACACAAAATATTTGAAATAAAATTGCAAAACTCGGCAATAGGTCGGGTCTTTTTTATATGTAAATAATTTTCAGCCGTCAAAAACCCCGTCAATTTTTTTATAATATACTTATCAAATTTAAGGAAGTGCAAATATGCCAAAACGCGGGGAAAATATATATAAACGAAAGGACGGCAGATGGGAAGGGCGATACCGAAAATCAGATTTTAAATATGGGTACATTTACGGCAAAACCTACAAAGAGGTTAAAGAAAAGCTGAATCGGGCAAAAATCAATTCGGAAAATAAAAGCGATAAGACCAAGGTAGCTGTTCTTTGCGACAACTGGCTTGCTTATAAGGAGCAGAGCATAAAGGAATCAAGCCTTGTTAAATATAAAAATACAACAGAAAAATATATAAAGCCGTATTTTAATAAAATATCGGCAAAAAAGACAGATAAATATATTATTGAAGACTTCGCAAAAAATCTGACCGCGAAAGGCTATTCGGCGCAGACGGTTAAAATTACACTTTCGGTTTTGGAAAGTGTTTTTTCATATTCGGGGGTAAACCTTAATTTTTCATTTAAACAATTTATACCGAAACAGGGGCACGGCGAAATACATATACTAAGCGAAAACGAACGAAAAAAACTTGAAAAATACCTGTTTGAAAGCAGCGACCCGTGCAAAATAGGAATAATTTTAACACTCTACAGCGGGGTAAGAATAGGCGAATTGTGCGCGCTCAAATGGGGAAATATCGACCTTATAAACGGTATTATTAAAATAACGGCAACATTACAGCGTATTCCCGATATTAACGGCGAATCCGATAAAAAAACAAAAATTATAATAACCGAGCCGAAAACTCCCTCAGCGAAACGGGTTATACCGCTGCCGGGCTTTTTAATAAAGAAACTAAAGTATATTAAACCCAAAACAGATAATGCGTTTCTGCTCACGGGGAACGAACGGTTTACAGAGCCCAGAGCGTTTACATATACATTTAAAAAATGCCTGAAAGAAAGCGGCGTTCCCGATATAAATTTTCATGCGCTCAGGCATACATTTACCACTCGGTGCATTGAAAATGATTTTGAGCCGAAGGCTCTTTCGGAAATTTTAGGGCACAGCTCGGTGAATACAACGCTCGGAATTTACACTCATCCGTCGGTGGAATATAAACGGGAAAGCATTAACCGATTAGCGCTTTTTTAACCGTCAAAATAAGCCGTCAAAAAAGCACGGAAAGCCGCCGCTTGGCAGTTTTCCGTGCTTTTTTCTCGGAACTGGTGGTTTCAAGAAGTGACGAAAGGCGGCGTTTTGAATGGTTGATAACAACAGCATTAAGCTTTTTGAGCATAATGAAATTGCATACAACTCAGCCGTTCTAATGCTGACCCAAACAGGTAAGGCTGCCATCATTCACCCTACAGGCACAGGTAAATCCTTCATTGCATTCAAGTTATGCGAGGATAATATCAACAAAAATATATGCTGGCTCTCCCCCGGTGAGTATATCTTTAAAACGCAATGTGAAAATCTTGCGGCAGCAGGCTCAGCCGTGCCGGATAACATTGCTTTTTTTACTTATGCAAAGCTTATGTTAATGACAGACGAAGAACTTGAAGAGGTAAAGCCGGATTATATTATCTTAGATGAATTTCATCGATGCGGTGCCGAAATGTGGGGCAAGGGCGTTAAAAACCTGCTTAATAAATATCCGTTCGTTCCCGTGCTGGGACTTTCGGCAACGGCAATTCGTTACCTTGATAACAGGCGCGATATGTCAAGTGAACTGTTTGACGGGAATATCGCTTCCGAAATGTCACTCGGAGAGGCAATTGTGAGAGGAATTCTTAATCCTCCGAAATATGTTCTTTCCGTTTTCGGCTACCATAACGAACTTCAAAAATATGAGCAGAAGATTAAAAAGGCAAAATCCAAGGCTGTCAGATCGGAAGGCGAAAAATACCTTGACGCTTTAAAAAGAGCCCTTGAAAAAGCTGACGGTCTTGATGAGATATTTAACAAACACATTGAAAACAAGTCCGGCAAATACATAGTTTTTTGTTCCGATTTTGACCATATGAACGAAATGGCGGATAAAGCTTCGGAGTGGTTTTCCAAAGTTGACAGCGATCCCCACATATACACTGCTTATTCAAATGACCCTGCTACAAGCAAGGCTTTTGCTGATTTTAAAGCAGATGTAAGTGAACACTTAAAACTTTTATACTCAATAGACATGCTTAACGAAGGTATTCATGTCGATGATATTGACGGAGTAATACTTCTTCGTCCCACAGTTTCACCAATTATATATAAGCAACAGATAGGCAGAGCTTTATCTGCCGGAAAGAAAAAATGCTCCGTTATATTTGACATAGTCCTTAACATTGAAAATCTTTACAGCATAGGTGCTATTGAGGATGAAATGCAAATAGCTACGGCTTATTACCGTTCACACGGCGAGGACAAAAAAATAGTTAATGAACATTTTGAAATCCTCGATGAGGTTCGTGATTGCAGAGAACTTTTCGGCAGGCTAAATACGGTGCTTACGGCTTCATGGAATTTAATGTACGAGTTAGCGTGCCGGTTTTTTGAATTAAATGGGAATCTTGAAATTGCCAGAAGATATGTGACGCCCGACGGATACACGTTAGGTTCCTGGATAAACACGCAAAGATTGGTAAGAGCCGGTAAGGCAAATGGAAAGCTTACTGACAAACAGATAGAAAAACTTGACCGAATAGGTATGCGATGGGACGGAATAAGGGATTTAAATTGGGAAAAAAATTATTCCGCCGCCGAAAAGTATTATTCGGAACATGGCAATTTGCTCGTAAATGTCAACGATAACGGTCACGGCGGAGTGAAACTCGGTCGTTGGATAGCACAGCTAAGAAATTGTAGGAAAAGCGGAATAAATTCATCCTATTTAACCACCGAAAGAATTGAAAAGCTAAATAAAATCGGAATGGTTTGGGATGTCCCCGACTACCTTTGGGAAAGAAATTATCAAGCGGCTTTGAAGTATTTTAAGGACCACGGGGACCTTAACGTACCGTCATATTACAGGACCGAGGAAGGCGTAAGGCTGGGTGAATGGCTTTTAAGGCTAAAGCGTGTTTACAGGGGCGACAGACGGGGTTCGGCAAAGCTTTCAGAGGAACAAATAAATCGCCTCAACGAAATAGGCATATCCTGGAATTCAAAATTTGATAACGCTTGGGAAAGCACTTATAAAGCAGTATGCGATTATAAGAAGAAATACGGGAACCTTGATATTCCTGTGGCGTTTGTCACGGAGGACGGCTGCAGATTAGGCCGTTGGATAAGGCACCAAAGAGAGAAATACGAAACATTAAGCCTTTCAAGAAGAGAAAAACTTGATGCAATAGGTTTAATTGCCGAAAAGACAAATCCTTGGGAAGAAAAATTCTGTTTGCTTAAAAAGTATAAAGAAGAACACGGAAATCTTAAAATTCCGGCAGATTATGTGTCCGACGGCGTATGGCTTGCGAGGTGGCTTTCGGAGCAACGGTCAAGACTTAACGGTCGCCCTACAGGCAGAAATAAAACGGTAAAAAAGCTTACTAAGGAGCAAGAAAAAAAGCTTATTTCATTGGGAGTTGTAAAGAAAACAATAAACAGCCAATTTATATGTGAGAAAACAACAACTGAGGGAAAAACGTATGGATAAATTTGAAAAAAGGTTTGGCTTTCTTCACCCACAATGCACGGCGAAGAATTAAAGTATATGACAGAGGCATACAAGACAAACTGGATGTCTACAGTAGGCGCTAATATCAACGAGATTGAAAGAATAGCAGCCGAAAAAACAGGTTGTAAATATGCGGTGGCTTTGTCTGCCGGAACAGCGGCGCTGGAGTATTATAGGCAAAACGGAAACCTTCAGGTTCCGGTATACTACACGGCAGCGGACGGTATACGTCTCGGCGCATGGATTGCAAAGCTTAAAAGAATTTACAAGGGCAACCAGTTCGGCTCGGCGGAATTGACTGACGTGCAGATTGCCCGTCTTAACGAAATAGGTATGTGCTGGAGTTCAAAGCACAATAACAGTTGGGAAAAATTGTATGCGGCAGTGTGCGATTATAAAAAGAAATACGGAAATTTGAATATCCCGGTAGCATATACCACGGCTGACGGCTTCAAAATCGGGCGCTGGATACGCCATAAAAAAGAAAAGTACGATACATTAAGTCCCGCACGAAGAAAAAAGCTTGATGCTATAGGACTGATTAAGATAAAAAGCGCAGCGACAAGGCAAAATTACGCCGATGAAAATTTATTGTTCGGGGAGCAGATTTAATGTATATAAATTTCTTTAAAAGAGCAATTGATATTATTCTTTCGTTTATAGGCATTGTAGTTCTGGCAATACCGATGCTTATTGTTGCGATAATTATAAAGCTTGATTCTCCCGGTCCGGTATTTTTTAAGCAAAAAAGGGTAGGGAAAAATAAAAAATATTTCACAATAATAAAATTCCGTTCAATGCCCGTCACCGCTCCGCACGATATGCCCACGCACAAGCTTGAAAATTCCGAACAGATGTTAAGCAAATTTCAGCGGTTTGAGAGGAAAATGTCGCTTGATGAGCTGCCTCAGCTTTTTAACATATTAAAAAGCGATATGAGCATTATAGGTCCGCGCCCCGCGCTTTGGAATCAGGAAGATTTAATAGCCGAAAGGGATAAATACGGCGCAAACAGCGTTCGCCCCGGGCTTACGGGCTTAGCGCAGATAAGCGGCAGAGATGAGCTTGAAATTCCCGTTAAGGCAAAGCTTGACGGCGAGTACATAGAAAAAATGAGCTTTTTATTTGACTGCAAATGCTTTTTCGGAACAATAACCGCGGTTTTAAAGCACGACGGTGTAGTTGAGGGCGGAACCGGAGAATTAACAAGGGTTGAAGAAAATAAAGCCGAGGTAGTTACTAAATGAAAATTGCCGTATTATCAAGCCATACTCCTTCGCTTTTTTGGTTTCGCATGGATATGATGCAGGCTTTTGCCGATGCCGGTCATACGGTAATTGCAATAGGTAATGAACCGATTGGAAAATGGCAAGAAAGATTTGCAAAGAATAATGTGAAGTATATTTCTGCCAATATCAGCAGAACAGGGACAAACCCGATAAGCGATATAAAAACCTTTTTATCATTGCGGAAAATACTTAAAAGGGAAAAGCCCGATAAAATTTTTGCCTACCAGGCGAAAACCGTTATTTACGGCTGCCTTGCGGCTTGGTCTGTCGGCATTAGGGAAATATATTCTTTAATAGCGGGCTGCGGCTCGGTATTTCTGGGGAAGGGCATTAAATCGGCAATAATTAAAAATATTCTGCGTGCCGAATATCACGTTGCGTTAAAAAAATGCAGAAATGTTTTCTTCCAAAACCCTGATGATGTTGATTTGTTTACAAGCTTAAATATGGTAGCAAGGGAAAAGACGGTTATGCTGAACGGCTCCGGTGTGAATACCGAGAAATTTGCGGAATTACCTTTTCCTGACGAGCCTGCATTTTTGTGCATAAGCCGATTGATAAGGGATAAAGGGGTTTATGAATACTTAGAAGCGGCAAAAAGAGTTAAATATCAGTACCCGAATGTCAGATTTTTATTGGTAGGACCTTTTGACACTAACCCGTCAACACTTACAAGGGAAGAATTATCTGTTTATGAAGGAGATGATACAATCGAATATTTTGGTGAACAGACTGATGTAATACCCTTTTTGCGGCAATGTACGGTGTTTGTTCTGCCCTCATACAGAGAGGGCACGCCGAAAACCGTATTAGAGGCTATGTCGTCAGGTCGCGCGGTTATAACCACCGATGCACCGGGATGCCGTGAAACAGTTACAGACGGTCTGAACGGTTTTCTTGTGCCGATCAAAGATATAGACGCCCTTTCAGATAAAATGGTATATATGATAAACCATAATGACGAGGCAAAAAAAATGGCACTGGAAGGAAGAAAAATTGCTCTGGAAAAGTTTGATGTTAAACTGGTAAACCAAAAAATTATAAATACTATGAAGTTAAGGAGTATTGAAAATGAGCTTGTACAGCAAAATAGTTAACGGCGAGGAAAAAATTTCATTGGTAGGTCTCGGTTATGTGGGAATGCCAATAGCGGTTGCCTTTTCTAAAAAGGTAAAGGTTATAGGCTACGATTTAAATGAGAAGAAAATTGAGCTTTATAAGTCCGGTATCGACCCGACGAACGAGGTCGGCAACGAGGCAATAAAAAACTGCACGGTTGAGTTTACCGCCGATGAAACAAAGCTCAAAGAGGCAAAATTCCATATTGTTGCGGTTCCGACACCTGTTTACGACGACCATACCCCCGACCTTACCCCGGTTGAGGGCGCAAGCCGTATTTTGGGCAGAAACCTTACAAAGGGCAGCATAGTGGTATTTGAATCTACGGTCTATCCGGGTGTTACAGAGGATGTCTGCGTTCCTATTCTTGAAAAGGAATCGGGTCTTAAATGCGGCGAGGATTTCAAAATCGGCTACAGCCCCGAAAGAATAAACCCCGGCGACAAGGTTCACCGCCTTGAAACAATAAAGAAAATAGTTTCCGGTATGGACGCAGAATCTCTTGAAGAAATTGCGAATGTTTACGAGCTTGTTGTTGACGCCGGCGTACACCGCGCGCCCTGCATTAAGGTGGCTGAGGCTGCAAAGGTAATAGAAAACAGCCAACGCGATATAAACATAGCGTTTATGAATGAGCTTTCAATAATCTTTAATAAAATGGGAATTGATACAAAATCGGTTCTTGAGGCTGCGGGTACCAAGTGGAATTTCTTAAAATTCTACCCCGGTCTTGTAGGCGGGCATTGCATAGGCGTTGACCCTTATTATCTTACATATAAAGCCGAAATGATGGGCTATCACAGTCAGGTTATTCTTTCGGGTCGCCGCATTAACGACGATATGGGTAAATACATTGCCGAAAACGTTGTTAAAAACCTTATTAAGGCGGAAAAGCCGGTTAAAAACGCTAAGGTTGCAATACTCGGCTTTACCTTTAAGGAAAATTGCCCCGATACCCGCAACAGCAAGGTGTTCGATATTGTAAAGGAACTGCGCGAATACGGCATTGAGCCTGTAATTACCGACCCGACCGCCGATTCCGACGAAGCGGAAAGGCTTTACGGCGTTAAATTCACCGATATTAAGGAAGTTAAAAATATGGACGCCGTTGTGCTTGCGGTTGCACACACTGAATTTACAAAATTCGCAATGGCGGATATGGATAAATTTTTCGGAAACGGCAAAAAGGTGCTTGTTGATGTTAAGGGTATTCTTGACAGAAACGAATATGAGGCTGCGGGCTACAGCTATTGGAGACTTTAATAATGAGCTATAAAGATTTAAAATTCCCCGAAAATTCACTTTTTCTCGTAACGGGCGGAGCCGGCTTTATCGGCTCCAACCTGTGTGAGGCAATATTAAACCTCGGTTACAGGGTAAGATGCCTTGACGATTTATCTACAGGCAAGCAGAAAAATATTGATATGTTTTTAAGCAACCCGAATTATGAGTTTATAAAGGGCGATATTAAGGACCTTGATACCTGCATGAAAGCCTGCGAGGGCGTGGATTATGTGCTTAATCAGGCGGCGTGGGGCAGCGTTCCGCGCTCAATTGAAATGCCGCTTTTCTACTGCGCAAATAATATTCAGGGTACGCTTAATATGCTTGAGGCGGCTCGCAGGAACGGCGTTAAAAAGTTTGTTTACGCTTCAAGCTCCAGTGTTTACGGCGATGAACCCAATTTGCCGAAAACCGAGGGCAGAGAGGGTAATCTGCTTTCCCCCTATGCTGTGAGCAAGCGGTGCGATGAGGAATGGGCAAAGCAGTACACCCGCCATTACGGGCTTGATACCTATGGTCTTCGTTATTTTAACGTTTTTGGCAGACGTCAAGACCCCGACGGCGCGTATGCCGCGGTCATTCCGAAGTTTATAAGGCAGCTTTTAAAGGGCGAAACGCCAACCATAAACGGCGACGGCAAGCAATCCCGCGATTTTACATACATTGAAAATGTTATTGAGGCTAACCTTAAAGCCTGCCTTGCCTCTCACGAGGCTGCCGGCGAGGCGTTTAACATTGCCTACGGCGGCAGAGAATACCTGCTTGATATTTATTACGGGCTTACTAAGGCTTTGGGACTTGATGTTGAACCGAATTTCGGACCCGACCGCAAGGGCGATATAAAGCACAGCAATGCGGATATAAGCAAAGCGCAAAGGCTGCTTGGTTACGCGCCGGAATACAGCTTTAAGGACGGAATTAAGCTTGCTATTGAGTGGTATAAGGAGAATTTGTGATGCCTGAAAATAAAGGCACGGTTTTGTATGTCGGCGGTTTTGAGCTGCCGGATAAAAATGCGGCTGCGCACAGGGTTTTGAACAATGCGAAAATTTTAAGAGAGCTTGGATATAACGTAGTATTTTGCGGGGTTGACAGAGAAATATCTGCTTCTGCACAGAGCGCCGAAATAATTTCGGGTTTTGAAAGCTATCCTGTTCCGTATCCCAAAAGCACCAAACAGTGGCTGAAACAAATGCTTAACATCAGGCAGTATTCGTATTTGATAAATAAATTTTCGGATATAAGGATTGTTATATGCTATAACCTGCACGCCGCTCCGCTTGCAAAGCTTATTCGTTTATGCCGCAGGAATAATATAAAAATTGTTGCGGACTGCACAGAGTGGTATGAAAATAAATTCTCGTTTAATCCCGTTAAGCTTATAAAATGTATTGATACAATTTTGTGTATGCGCGTTTTCCAAAAAAAATGCGACGGAATGATTGCTATAAGCAATTATCTTGCTGAGTATTACAAAAAATCGGTTAAAAGCATAATGGTTTTGCCGCCTTTGGTTGATTTAAGCGATGAAAAATTTGCTTTTCAAACCCTGAAAACGGAAAAAGATATTCCCACCTTTGTGTATTCCGGCAGTCCGAGCGCCTCTAAAGAGTCTTTGGGCGATGTTGTTGAATGCTTTGATAATATATCCGATTTGGATTATCGGCTGATAATTGTGGGAGTAACAGCCGAGCAGTTTTCTGCTATATACGGTTTTTCTCCCAAAAGCAATAAAATTGAATTTCGCGGCAGAGTTTCTCACCAAGAGGCTTTAAAAACGGTAAGACAAAGCGATTACGCAATAATTTTACGCCCGCGGACACGAGTTACAATGGCGGGATTTCCCACAAAATTTGCCGAAGCAATATCCGTAGGCACCGCGGTAATCGCCAATGACACGAGTGATTTGAGTTTATATTTAAAAGACGGCAAAAACGGTTATCTCGCCGATCTTGCGTCACTTGAGAATACCCTGCGTTCTGTTATTTCGGAAAATAAAATGCCGTGTGTTGAACAGAATATTTTTAATTATAAAAATTACATAAAACAATTCAGCGTATTTTCAGATAAAACTTTTAATTCATAGGTGAAATAATGTTAAATATACCGGGAAAACTAACTGCTCCGTCCCAAAGCCGAATAGTCGATTTGTTTTGCTTTGCCATATTTTTAGAGATACATACATTCTTTGCAAATGCAATAGGAAGAATAATACTCGGAGCTTCTTCGCTTGATACAGCTTTCGTTTACTGTATTCTCATTTTTTTGTTTTGCAGAGCGTTGCCGGACTTGTTTAAAAAAACAGATGGTAGACGCTTGGTAATGGCAACGGCGGTGCTTTTATTTATAACGCTGTCATACTTTTTAAACAGTAAGCTTAATGTGCCGGAATATAAAAGTGTTATACGAACAGCTTATACATCCGTTATCGCCGGCTTCTTTTTGGGATCCGCCGTTACCGATTTTGATGTGCTTGAAAAAAAGCTTGTTAAAATAACCCCTGTAATTGCACTGGAGATGATTATTTCGTTTTTGATTTATCATTTTGTTTTCAATACCGAATGGGGTACCGGTGCTATGGGGCTTTCATACAAATTACTCATTCCTGCCGTTTTAACGCTTTACTGCCTGTTTAAGGAATTTAATATATGGCATTTTGCTTTACTTGCGGCATTGCTTGTAATAATGCTGCTTCAAGGTTCACGCGGTCCTTTGGTTTCGGTTTTTTCATTCGCTGTCTTATATCAGATTATAAATTTTTCGGGAAGCCGCAAACGTGTTTTAATTAATATTACCGCTTTGCTGATTCCTTCGATTTTATTTGTAACCAACATTGATAAAATGCTTAATTGGATAATGTCATTATCCTCTAAGTACGGTTTCTATTCTAAGTTTTTGAGGGTGATGAACGACGGAAACTTTTTTGAAGCCAACGGCAGAGATACCATTGCAAGCGAGGCTAAAGAAATAATCTTAAGAAATCCGCTCGGAAACGGTTTTTTTGCCGAGCGCCCTATTATCGGGACGTACTGTCATAACATCTTTCTTGAATTTTTGGTAGATTTCGGAATTGTAATCGGAACTATACTCATTGTTGCTTATGTTTTCGGAATAATAAGAAAATTGCGTTCAAAAAGCTTTGCCGAAAAAAATGTGATAAATATAATGTTTTGCGCCTTTCTTATTAAGCTGTTCTTCAGCGGAAGCTTTTGGATCGAAACTTCGTTTTTCATATTTGTATCTTTTCTTGTAAGACCGAATTGTCAGGTGCAAAAGCAGGAGGACTTAAAAAACAATGAAACGTGTTCTTATAGTTAATTCAAATTCAATAAATATCGGGAACGCTACCGGAATTACTCTGCAAAGTATACTGGGTAGGCTTAATCCCGAAAATCTTATGGAGCTTTACTGGAACAAATCCGCCTGCCTAAACGGAAATGTCAAGCTAAAAAGTATTGTACTTGAGTATGCTCCGCTTTCCCTTGCGGCATTAATTTCAAATTCAAAGGGTAAAAAAATCAGCAAAAAAATTAAGACCGATATTAATTCATCCGATTTTCGGGAACACGGCAATAGAAAAATACTTTCTTATATCAGGCAGTTTATCTCATTGCAGACAGATTTGTCGAAAGTAAAGCTCACCCGAAAAAATCTTGAAGAAATTATGGCATTTAATCCTGAGGTGATTTATACTCTGGGAGGTGGGGTAGCTTCATTAAAAATGTCATATTCGCTGTCACTGAAGCTCAATATACCTGTTGTTATTCATTTTATGGATAATTGGCGGCATTGTATTCAGTGGGAAGACAATCCTCTCTTGGCGCATTATAAAAGGCAACTTCGCAAATACTGCAATTTATGCTATACAAGAAGCCGCGAATGTATTGCAATAAGTCCCCAAATGGCTCAGGTTTACACTAAGGAAACCGGCGTTCACCACAGCACACTGATGAACTCTGTGAATGTTGATGAATTTTACTGCGAGCCGCGTAAAAAAGACGGCGTTTTTAAATTCGTATATGCCGGTGGTCTGCATTTAGGCAGAGAAAAGGGACTTTACGAGATTGGAAAAGCCATTCATAAAGCAGCCGAAAATAAGGGTATATCCGCCGAATTATTAATCTACACATCACCCGAAAATATCGAAGTCTACAAGGACGTATTTAAAGAGCTTCCCGAGGTAAAATTCGCCGAATCGGTACCGCACAATGAAATAAAAAAGGTATTGTCCGACGCCGATTTTTTGGTACACACCGAAAGCGACGCGCTTATCGGCAACGGATTTTTCAAATACTCAATTTCCACCAAAATTCCCGAATATCTCTCCTCGGGCAGACCCGTACTCTTTTACGGTCCGTCCGATATATATTTGTATGAATTTTTGAATAAATTCGGTGTGGCAATCACTGCATCCGATAAAAATATATTATATGACCGAATTGTGGATATGCTCGACGGAAAATATGACGCAATGCCCGAAAAGGCATATTTTTACGCAAAAGAGCATTTTGATACTTCAATAGCGGTTGAAACCGTTTATTCAATTTTAGATAATCCAAACCTGTCACTCTAATCAATATTAAAGTTCTATAATTGTCGGAGAAAATAGCGTAAAAGAATTAAACAACTCACCGCCCAATAAGTGAGAATGACTTCTACGACTTCTCCTACCGTGCGTTGTAGTGTGTCTTCCTCCTCAAAACAATTATACAATAATAATTGCCGCTGTTCAGCTTTCTTTCATCCCTATTTGTGCTGACTCTTTAGCGGCAGAATGGAGATTATTATGAAAGATAAAAGCACTATTGCAGCGATAAATCTGGGAAATTACGGCAGTACCGGAACAATTGCAAAAAACATATTGTCAGCAGCACATGAAGCGGGATTTAATACTTTTTTTGCCTATCCGGGGACTCCGTTTAATAAGCAAAAAGAAAAATCCGACATTATAATTTGTTCCGAATTTTTCAACAGAATATACCGTGCGCTCGGAAGATATACCGGATTTATCGGATGCTTTTCGCACATTCACACCGCACTGCTTTTAAAAAAATATTCAAAAATTAAGCCAGATATATTGCATTTGCATAACATACACAGTAGCTATATAAATCACTCTATGCTGTTTAGGTATATAAAAAAGCATAATATTACTGTTGTCTGGACTTTACACGACTGCTGGGCGTTTACCGGTCAATGCGCCCACTTTGATATGATAGGCTGTGACCGTTGGAAATACGGTTGCGGTAATTGCCGTAATATAACCACATATTCCACTGCCTCCGTTGACAGAAGCCGCACTATGTATAAATTGAAAAAAAAGTGGTTTACCGGTGTTAAAAATCTAACCGTCGTCACACCGTCAAACTGGCTTGGAACTCTTGTTGAACAATCCTTTTTAGATCAATATCCCGTTAAGGTAATAAACAACGGAATTAACCTTGAAATTTTCAAACCAACCGAAAGTGATTTCAGAAAAAACCACAATTGCGAAAACAATTATATAGTATTAGGGGTAGCTTTCGGTTGGGGTGAACGCAAGGGACTTGATGTATTTATTGAGTTAGCAAAGCGACTTGACGACAAAAAATACAGAATTGTTTTAGTTGGCACTGATGATGAAACGGATAAGCATTTACCTGAAAACATAATTTCAATACACAGAACACAAAACCAAAAAGAGCTTGCGGAGATTTATACAGCGGCAAATGTCTTTTTTAACCCAACAAGAGAAGAAAACTATCCGACAGTGAATATGGAAGCCCTTGCTTGCGGAACGCCCATTGTTACTTTTAATACAGGAGGCAGCCCGGAAATAACTGATGCCACCTGCGGATGTATTGTGAATAAGGAAGATATTTGTGGTGCCGAAAGAGAAATTATACGTATTTGCGAAACAAATCCATATAGTGAGGAAGCCTGTCTTAAAAAAGCAGAAAGTTTCAATTTGACCGATAGAATAAACGAGTATATTAACCTTTTTGAAAATCTTGTATTTTATTAACCCATTAAGGAGAACAACAATGAGAATAGTCCATATTTGTTTGTTGGCACCATATAACGATTATTGGGGCTATCAAGATAATTTGTTACCCAAATATCATCGAAAAAGCGGTCACTCAGTAACGGTAATTACTACCGATAGCGTTCATAAAAACGATAAAATCGAAACAGTTCCTGCCGCTGATTACAGACTTGACGATGGACAACACATTATACGACTTTCAAGCAAAAAATATTTTCCCCATTTTATTTCGGATATAATAAGATATTATTCGATATACGACATACTTGAAAAAGAGTCGCCTGATTTTATAATGATACACGGTTTGAATGGAATTTCAGCTCTTCAGGCTGTAAAATACAGAAAAAATCACAATAATTGTCACATTGTAGCTGATAACCATATGGATTATCACAATTCCCCACTGCGCCAAAAACCGTTATCGGTTATACTGAGACTGTTTTACAAATTTATAAATTTGTATTGTCAAAAGTATTACGACAGTGTTTTTGGTGTCACACCGGAACGAATAGAGTATCAGGAAAATGTTTTCGGAATATCACATCGAAAATCATCGTTACTTGTTATGGGCGGCGATGATGAAAAAATTCACTTTAACGAAATGCCGCAGTTAAGAAACGATATACGCAAGGAGCTTGAACTCGGTAATGACGATTTTGTAATAGTCACCGGCGGCAAAATTGACCGCTCAAAAAACATTCATCTTTTAATGCAGGCGGTATCAGAGCTCAACGGTAAAGTTAAGCTTATCGTTTTCGGTCAGCCTAATGATGAAATGAAAAACGAAATAGCCGGACTTTCCGATAATGTGAATATTCGTTTTTTGGGCTGGATACCGTCCGATAAAGCATACAATTATTTTCTTGCCGCCGATTTGGCTGTTTTCCCCGGAACGCATTCTGTACTTTGGGAGCAGGCGTGTGCCTGCGGAATACCCTGCGTTTTTAAGAATTGGGACGGTATGCATCATATAGATGTGGGCGGAAACTGTAAATTTCTTTATAAAGACAGTACCGAAGAAATTAAATCCGTTTTATTTGAAATTGCAGATAACAAAGCAGAATACCTTGAAATGAAAAATGTCGCCGAAAAGGAGAAAAACAGTTTTTTTTACAGCAAAATTGCAAAGGTTGCAATAGGAGATTTAAATGAATATAAAAGAAATTAAATCCGGGGCAGTTTTATCATATTTACTTATCCTTGCAAATACTTTTTACGGTTTGTTTTTTGTACCGTTCTTAATCTCCAGACTCGGTCAAGGGGAATATGGCGTTTACAAAATTATTGCGTCGCTTATAGGCTCGGTAACGATACTTGACCTTGGCATAGGCGGTACAATTTTAAGGTATATCGCTAAGTTTAATGCCGAAAATGATAAAAAAAATTTGAGCAACTTTTCCGCCATGGGATTTATTGAGGCTACCGGGCTTGCGCTGACTATGCTTGCGGTCGGAATTATTATCTACTTTTCTCTTGATAAGGTTTACGGAAACTCGCTAACTGCCGAGGAGCTTTCCAAGGCAAAGGAATTATTTATTCTGTTTCTGATTATTCTCATTATGAGTACATATGAAAAGGTCGTTTTCGGAATAATCGCCGGCTGTGAGCATTACGCATTTGCAAACCTGTTAAAGTTACTTAGAATTGTGCTTAAAATAATAATATCCGCAGTGCTTTTGCTGAAAATATCCGATTCTGCAATTTTGCTTTTGGTTGAAATAGGCCTTCTTATTGTAATGATGGCAATTCAGTTTCGATACATACGAAAAAAAATCGGAATAAGAATTAAATTCTATTATTGGGATAAAACCCTTTTCGGGCAATCGTTTAAATATACAATCTTAACCTTTATTCAGTCTGTTGCAGTACAGTTCAACGGCAACCTGGATAATATGGTCATAGGTTCTGTATTAGGTGCGGCAGAGGTCGCGGTTTATTCGGTAGGCTTACAGCTTTACAGTATGTTTGAACAATTTGCTCTTGCATTTTCAGATTTAATGCTGCCGTCTGTAAGCAAACAAATAGCCGAAGGAGCGGATAATCGCAGCCTTGAGGATACCGTAATTAAAATAGGCCGATTTGAGTTTATTGCTTTGGCGGGTGCATTGGGCGGTTTTATTGTAATAGGAAAAGAATTTATAAATTTATGGTTGGGCAAGGATTATCTTTCCGCATGGACAGTTGCAATAATTTTAATGATTCCCACAGTGATTCCGCTGATACAAAATGTGTGTCTTTCCATTCTGAGGGCAAAAAATAAAATGGGATTCAGAACAGCAGCCGTCAGCATAATGGCAGTATTTAACCTGCTTATAACCGTAATAGGGGTGAAAATTTACGGTTCAATAGCTGCGTGTATCGGAACTGCCGCCGGCTTGATTTTGGCAAACATAATCGCTATGAATATATACTATATAAAAGTTATGCATCTTAATATTTGGCGTATATTCGGCGGTATTTTTTCAAGAACACTTCCCTGCTGTGTCATATCCACTTTATTATTCTTGCTGATAAATTCATTTATTCATAATAGCAACTGGATAATTTGGATATTTAAGGTTATTTGCTTTGTAACAATTTACGGAGCATTATTGCTGCTTTACGGTCTTAATGGCAGTGAAAAAAGAGTTTTATTCGGAAAAATTTTAAAAACCGAAAGGAAAAAGTGACTATGAGGATACGTTTAATGACATTTCACACTCCTAAAAATTACGGTGCCGTATTACAGGCATACTCTCTTATGTCATATTTGAATAAATTTTCCGATGATGTCAAAATAATCGATTATAATACACCTGAATTAAGGGCCAAATACCCTATCATACCGAAAAGCAAAAATTTTAAGCAATTTGCCGCTAAAATGATAATGCTTCCGCTTTATATCGGCAAGAAAAATAAATATGAAAAATTTGATTGCTTTGTAAAAAACAAGCTAAATCTTACAGAAAGATATGAGAATTTATCTGCTTTGACCTCGTCAAGAATTGAGGCTGATACGGTAATTACGGGAAGCGATCAGGTTTTCAATCCCACAAGGATTTCCGATGAGAGAAAAGCGTTTTATCTTGATTTTGTGCCGAACGGCATAAAAAGAGTCTCCTATGCGGCAAGCTTCGGCGTTAAATCAATTCCCGATGAAAAATATGATGAAATAGCAAATTATTTAAAAAAGTTCGATTTAATTTCCGTAAGAGAAAGCGCCGGCATTGATATAGTTAAGGATTTATCCGGAAAGAAAGCAACCGAGGTATTAGATCCTGTATTTTTAAATGACAAAATATTTTGGAGCAATACCGCAAAGCCTTGTAAAAAAAAATTTGAAAATTACCTATTCTATTACAGACTTATGAATTCTGCCGATAGCGACCGAACAGCACGAAAAATTGCCAAGGAAAAAAATCTCCGGCTTGTGGTTATGACTGACGGCCTTTTAAAATGGAAGGCGGATAAAGTTTTACGGGATGTAGGTCCGGATGAGTTCTTATATCTTACCCAATTTGCCGATTATGTGGTTACAGATTCATTTCACGGAGTTGCCTTTTCATTGATATTTGAAAAACAGTTTGCATTTTCGGATATAAATCCCGCAACTAACGAGAGGGGTTTGAACCTATTGAAAAATGCCGGAATTGACAGGATTGCTTTCTGTTCGGCTCCCGAGTTTAGCACGGAATTGAATTATTCGAAAATCAATGCCCGTCTTTCTGCCTTAATAATAAAATCTCAAAATTTTCTTGAAAAAGCACTCGGGGGCACTGATATTGATTAAAAAAATTGCAAAAAGGTTACTTTATTCCGTTCCGTCCTCTGCGGTTGTTATGTTTCATCATATTACCGATTCCCCGACAATCAAAAAAAGCAATTGCATACTTTCGTTTGAAAAGTTTACCTGTTTCATCAAAAATCATAATAACTACGGGGATATATATTCGATTTTGAAAGAACCGTCGATGAAGAGGATTGCAATAACCTTTGATGACGGACTAAAAGATCTATATGAGTTGGCATATCCGTTTTTAAAAGAAAATAACATCCCGTTTACCGTTTTTATTGTGACCGACTTTCTGGATCAACCCGGCTATATGACCAAAGAAAATTTAAAAGAAATGGCAAAGGATAAGCTTGTTACAATAGGCTCGCACGGAACCACCCATAAAAATCTCAATTCACTTTCACCCGAATTGCAAAGGGCTGAACTTGAGGATTCCAAAAAAATTCTTGAGCGGATAATTGATAAACCCGTAAATATTTTTGCATATTCTCACGGGCAATATGATCAAAGCACTATGAAATTAATGAAAAAATACAAATACGGTTTTTCAACAAGGGAGTTACCGCTTAACTTTTTTACAAGAATCAATAAAAGATGTATTCCAAGGTTTAATGTTGACGCAAATTCTTATGAAAATGCTCTTTCGGAGCTTAATAAATTTTTAAAGGAATAAAAAATGAAAATCTTAGATTTAAAAAACGAATGTACCGCTTGCGGTGCCTGTATGTCGTGTTGCCCTAAAGCTTGCATTGATTTTATTACGGACGGCGAAGGCTTTTATTTCCCGAAAATCAACCGAGAAGAATGTATTAAATGTGGAAAATGTGAAGCAGTATGCCATTGCTTAAATCTGGAAAAAATCAATATTGTTAAAGCTTCATATTACGGATTTTCGACGGATAGTAACATTTTGAAAAACAGCACTTCCGGCGGAGCTTTTGCCGCTATGGCTATGCAGATTTTATCTCAAGGCGGAAATGTTTACGGAGCCGCCTTCAACTTCGAAAATTTGCGGCTTGAGCATACATCGACAGACAACATTGAGCTTTCCGAAATGCAAAAAAGCAAATACATTGAAAGTTATATGGGAAAAACAATTCTTCAAATACAGTCAGATATTGACAACGGCAGAAAGGTGCTCTTTTGCGGAACCCCCTGCGAGGTGGCAGGTGTAAAGCACGCAATAAAGGATAATAAAGGACTTCTTATTACTGTGGATTTTATATGCCACGGAGTACCGTCATCGGTTCTGTTTAAGGAACACCTGCAAAAAATATTAAAAAACGAAAAACTCTTATCACTTGACTTCCGCCCGAAGGATAAGGGTTGGAGCAGTAAAAATATAAGACTTATAACAAGAACAAAAACAAGAACAAGAACAAGAACAACTCCGTATTATCTTGATACATTTTACAAGGGTTTCATAACCGAAAATGCAATTTTAAGGCGCTCCTGCTACAATTGTAGGTTTCGTAACAAACATTATTCCGATATTACAATAGCCGATTTTTGGGGGTACAGAGACTATAATCCCGAGCTTAATACAAGAAACGGTCTTTCTTTAATTATTGCAAATAACGAGCTTGGCGATAAATTTGTAAATAAGCTTGAAGGCTTTGAGCTTCATAAAATTGATAATAAATATTCCGATTATGCATATAAACAAAAGGATTATTCTAAAGGACTAAAGCTGAGAAAAACATTTTATGAGCAATATGAAAGATACGGATTTGAAAAAGCAGCTAAAAATACATATATGCAGGGTTATCAAAAACAAATAATCAAGTATTATATTAAAAAAATGCTTGGTAAAGTATAGTTCAGGAGGTCTATTATGTCACTTTTTAAAAACAAAACCTTAATGATAACAGGCGGAACGGGGTCGTTCGGCAATGCGGTATTAAACCGTTTTCTTAATACGGATATAGGCGAGATACGCATATTTTCAAGAGATGAGAAAAAGCAGGACGATATGCGCCATGAGTTTCAGGCTAAAATGCCCGAGGCGGCGGATAAGATAAAGTTTTACATAGGCGACGTGCGCGATTTACAGTCGGTTAAAAATGCTATGCATGGGGTAGACTATATTTTCCATGCCGCCGCTTTAAAACAAGTTCCGAGCTGTGAGTTTTTCCCAATGGAGGCTGTGCGCACCAACGTTATAGGAACAGATAATGTACTGACCGCCGCTATTGATGAGGGCGTGGAAAGCGTTATTTGTCTGTCAACCGACAAAGCCGCCTACCCAATAAACGCAATGGGTATTACAAAAGCGATTGAAGAAAAGGTTGCGGTTGCGCGCTCGCGCAATTCGGGCAAAACTAAAATCTGCTGCACCCGCTACGGCAATGTTATGTGTTCGCGCGGCTCTGTTATACCGCTTTGGATAGACCAGATTAAAAACGGTCAGCCCATTACCATAACCGAACCCACAATGACCCGCTTTATAATGTCCCTTGAAGAAGCGGTTGACCTTGTGCTTTTTGCGTTCGAGCACGGCGAGAACGGCGACCTGCTTATACAAAAAGCCCCTGCCTGCACCATTGAAACACAGGCGAAGGCGGTGTGCGAGCTGTTCGGCGGAAATACGGACGACATAAAGGTTATAGGCATCCGCCACGGTGAGAAAATGTACGAAACCCTGCTTACCAATGAGGAATGTGCAAAGGCTGTTGATATGGGTAACTTCTACCGTGTGCCTGCGGACAACAGAGGGCTTAACTATGATAAGTATTTTAAAGACGGCGATGAAAAACGCAACACCCTGACCGAATTTAATTCCAATAACACAAAAATATTAAGCGTTGAGGAAACAAAAGCCAAGATTGCATCACTCAGTTATATACAGGAAGAGCTTTCGGTAAAGTGATTATGAATAAATCGGATGAACAGCTGATAGCCCTGATTTCAAGCGTAATAAGCAAAAAACATTCGGATAAAACGATTCTGTCGGACGACGGGGTTTTAAGGCTTGAACAGCTTGCAAAAAGATATGACCTTTCGCATTTTATAGGCGTTGGAATTTCAAAGAACCTTATAGAAGTGCCGAAAGAGAAGCGGGAATATTACCTTAACCTTATGTTTTTAACCGCGGCGCGTATGAAACGCATAGATTATGAGTACGCCGCCGCCTGTAAAGCCCTTGAAACCGCAAAAATTCCGTTTTTACCCTTAAAAGGCTCAGTAATAAAAAAGTATTACCCCGAAAGCTGGATGCGTACAAGCTGCGATATAGATATTCTGGTACACGAAGAGGATATTGAAAACGCAGTTGCCGCCCTTAACGCCTCGGGAAAATTTGATGTGAGCGAAAGGAATTATCACGATGTTTCGCTGATGTCGCGCAACGGAATACATATCGAACTGCATTTCAGTATACAGGAAGATATGCCGGGTATTGACAGGCTTTTAAGCAGAGTATGGGACTACGCCGCTCCTATCTTTGAGGGTGAAAGCCGCTGTGCGGCGACTCCCGAGTTTTTTTTGTTCCATGTTTATGCTCACGCGTCCTACCATTTTTTAAAGGGCGGCTGCGGAGTAAGACAGCTTATTGATGTTTTTCTGCTTGAGAATAATCTTGAATACGATAATTCAGAGCTTGAAAAAATGCTTTGCGAAACGGGAATACTCCGTTTCCGTGATGAACTGAAGCTTTTAAGTGAGGTCTGGTTCGGCGGAAAGACGCATAATGACGTCACAAAGCTAATGGAGGATTTCATATTTTCGGGCGGGATGTACGGCGGCGCTAAAAACGGCATTGCGGTAAGGGGCGCGGGAATGTCCCCCGTTAAATACTGTCTTAACCGTATATGGATGCCGTATAACAGCCTTAAAAAGGTGTATCCGATATTGGAAAAGCATAAGGCGTTAATGCCTGCCTGTCAATTTGTCAGGTGGGGCAAATTCCTGTTCAGCAACCGACATACGGCGCGCATAAACGAGATTAAAGCGTTTAATTCTTTTGATGATAACGAAAAGGAAAATACCGTGTATATGCTTAAAGAATTAGGCTTGGAAGAGGTTTGATATGAACATACTTGTAACCGGTGCTAAAGGCTTTGTGGGGAAAAACCTTTGCGAAGCGCTTAAAAATATCCGTGATAATAAAGACAGAACACGGAACATTAAAATAGAAGAAATTATTGAGTACGATATAGATACCGAAAAAGCCTTGCTCGACGGCTTTTGTAAAAAGGCGGACTTTGTGTTTAACCTTGCGGGTGTAAACCGACCTAAGGACAATTCGGAATTTATAGAGGGCAATTTCGGTTTTGCAAGCGAATTGCTGGAAGCCCTTAAAAAGCACGGCAATACCTGCCCCGTAATGCTGTCAAGCTCCATTCAGGCGACCCTTATCGGAAGATATGACAGCGATTACGGCAGAAGCAAAAAAATGGGCGAGGAACTGTTTTTTAAGTATTCCGAAGAAACGGGTGCAAAAGTGCTTGTTTACCGTTTCCCAAATCTGTTCGGCAAGTGGTGCAGGCCGAACTACAACAGCGCCGTTGCGACATTCTGCAATAATATAGCAAACGACTTAGAGATAACCGTAAACGACCGCAATACGGAACTTGAGCTACTTTACATAGACGATCTGGTCGCGGAGATGCTTGACGCGCTTGAAAAAAAAGAGCATCACTGCGAGTTTGACGGAATAAACACCGTATTTACCGAAAACGGAAAATACTGCGCCGTACCGACATCCCATAAAGTGACGCTCGGCGAAATCGTGGATTTGTTGGAGCGGTTTAAAAATCAGCCGAAAACGCTTTTAATGCCCGAAATACCGAATAATTCCTTTGCAAAAAAGCTGTATTCAACCTATCTTTCGTATTTACCGGGGAGTAAGGTCAGCTTTCCGCTTAAAATGAATATTGACGAGCGCGGCAGTTTTACCGAACTTTTAAAAACCGCAAACTGCGGGCAGTTCAGCGTTAATATTTCAAAGCCGGGAATTACGAAAGGTCAGCACTGGCATAACTCCAAGTGGGAATTTTTTATTGTGGTATCGGGTCACGGGCTTATTGAGGAAAGAAAAATAGGCAGCAACGAGGTTTTACGCTTTGAGGTTACGGGCGAAAAAATAGAGGCTATACATATGCTGCCGGGCTATACCCACAATATAATAAATTTATCCGATACCGATGATTTGGTAACACTTATGTGGGCTAACGAACAGTTTGACCCAAATCACCCTGATACATTCTACGAGGAAGTGTAAAAATGGATATTAAAACCGATTACAGCAATATTAAGTTTAAAAACGACGGCAAATTAAAGCTTTTAATAATTGTGGGTACTCGCCCCGAGATAATAAGGCTGGCGGCGGTAATAAACAAATGCCGTGGATATTTCGACTGCATTTTGGCGCATACAGGGCAAAACTACGATTATAACCTTAACGGCGTGTTCTTTAAGGATTTGAAACTCCGTGACCCCGAGGTATATATGGACGCCGTGGGGGACGATCTCGGCGCTACCGTCGGCAATATAATAAACTGCTCATACAAGCTTATGAGCGAGATAAAGCCCGACGCACTGTTGATTTTGGGCGATACAAACTCCTGCCTTTCGGCTATTGCGGCAAAGCGTCTGCATATCCCGATATTCCATATGGAAGCGGGGAACAGGTGTAAGGACGAATGTCTGCCCGAGGAAACCAACAGGCGGATTGTAGATATAATATCCGATGTTAATATGGCGTATTCCGAGCATGCACGCCGCTATCTTGCCGAGTGCGGACTGCCCAAAGAGCGCACATATGTTACGGGCTCGCCTATGGCAGAGGTTTTACACCAAAACTTAGAGGAAATAAAGCAATCCGATATTCTTGAAAGACTCAAATTACAGCCTAAGAAATATATTTTGCTTTCGGCTCACAGGGAAGAAAATATTGACACCGAAAAGAACTTTTTATCGCTATTTACGGCTATAAACAAGCTTGCCGAAAAATACGATATGCCGATACTGTATTCCTGCCACCCACGCTCTAAAAAGAGACTGGAGCAAAGCGGCTTTAAGCTTGATAAGAGGGTTATACAGCACGAGCCGCTCGGTTTTCACGATTACAATAAATTACAAATGAACGCTTTTTGCGTTGTGTCCGACTCAGGCACTCTGCCCGAAGAAAGCAGTTTCTTTACGAGCGTAGGCAACCCGTTCCCCGCCGTGTGCATACGCACCTCCACCGAACGCCCCGAGGCGCTCGACAAGGCCTGCTTTATACTTGCCGGAATTGACGAAAAAAGCCTTTTGCAGGCGGTTACAACGGCAATAGATATGAACGAAAACGGCGACTGCGGCACACCCGTTCCCAATTACACCGACGAAAATGTTTCAACTAAGGTTGTAAAGATAATTCAGTCCTACACAGGTGTTGTTAACAAAATGGTGTGGAGGAAAAATTGATAAGGCTTATTAAGTTGCATTTTTGTAGCTCATTTTCGTGGTGTTAGCTTAGAAACAAGATTGATAAATTTCTGCGTTCTGAGAGGAACTTACGCTGACGCGAAAATTCCTCTCAGAACCCCTCGGTTTCTGTATAATATTTTTCTTAATATCAAGTAAAACATTATAGCTAAACACATCATAGCGTGACATTTTAAGTACATTTATAAATAACTGACTTTTCTTATCCATGACATTATTTAAAACGTCATGGTTTTTCTGTTTTTATACTAAAAACGGCACATTCAAAAAGCTTATCAAGCTCACATATCCGAATAATAGTTTTACTGTATTCACCCCAATTTGCTACAACGCCGAAAGCCATATGTTCAAAATTATCATCCTCAAAGAATATCCCTTTCAGGTTGTTGATAACAAGATTAACGGCACGGTTCGAGGTGTCCCAAACCTGTCTGTTATTAGTACCTCGCGGCATTATAATATCTATTAAAACAAACGCTCTTTTATATTTGGGTATTCCCGTTCCGCTTTCTATTTTAATGGCATTATGTATCATACTTACCCAATGTTCTTCAACGGCAGTAGTCAATTCTTTCAAGGCGGGCAACGGCTCATTTATAACAAGCTCAATCATATCTTTTCTAATGGGTCTTATTTGTTTCGGTGCTTTTGTCTCGGTTTTTTCCTCATAAACAAATTGTCGGTTGTCATAGATAACCGAAATAAGCTGACTGTGCAGGCGCAATGTTTGTTCGTAAGCCTTTTGAAGATTTTGTATATCGTATATATCACTTTGTTTTAATAGTTTTTCTATGCTGTTAAGAGTTTTAGTTAAATCCAAATTCATAAATTGCCACCTTTTTTAAACCGATAACATCGGGGTACATCTTCAAAATTTTTAAATCATTTTTATGCATAACAATCGTATATTGTGTATTTAATATTATATGCTCAGATTTCTTTGCCATCTCATTATCAAGCTTTACAGCAGAAAAGAAATATACAAGCTTCAGTAAATCAAAATCCGGATTTATGAAATAACGTATAGGCCAAATTTCGATATCACCGAGCTTTGGGTCGTTCAATCTTCTGCCGTTCTCAATCGTATGCTCAATTATGTATTCTTCATTATATATCAATTTAAGTTTTCCTTTTACGGAACTCTGCTCGACGAGATAGACGTGCTCATACTGCGTACGCAATTTGATGGGTGCTCTTGAAAAGCGCACCGGTTTTTTACGCTCTGTGTATTCTGCATTTAACAACGTTTTTCTGTTCCACATTGTTTGTCGGATAATATTTTCCGCAATAACATTTCTTTTTCCGTCATCACATATAAGTATCATACCGTCGGCTTTAGTTTCATAATCGCCGTATTTGCTGTAAAATAATGAGCTTTCTGCTCTGACCTGCCATTCAATACATCCGTCGCCTATATCATAAACAGCGTATTTTTTACCGTAACCGACCAACATTCCCGTAAAGCGAGTTGTAGATAATATCCCATGTGCAATATTGCGCCAACAGGCTGAGGGTATGAATGTCGGTTTTCGATTATCGGGCAGTTCTCCCGAGATAATAATACCGCAGCTTTCCATCAGTGCCGCCGTTTTTGATACTTGAAGAATGCGTTTCCTTGTTTGTTCGTTTCCACCGTCTGAAATTAACTGTTTCTTGTCCGGAAATAAATTTTTTCCTTTATTAAGCACTGTAACAATATTATCTTTGTTTTTCGCTATATAGTTATTTTTTGTGAGCGGTCTAAAAGCATAAGACAATACAATCTCATCTTTTTCATCCTGTGTACTTAATACTTTAAGACAATTTTCATAATCTAAAATATGAAATCGAATTAAATGTCGAATAAGCCTTAATTGATTATCATGTAATTTCATTAAAAACCTCCTATAATAAAAAATATCAGGTGATACGAATGTCTGCGAAACGACATACATATCACCTGACTGTTATCTTTTTCTGCCTCATCTATCTGTTTTTCTCCTGATTATTTCTGTTATCAATTATATATTAGGCAGTTCACCGTTAAGATAGGCAATCATTCTTTCTGTATAAATACGGGCATATTTCTGACTCGTGCTTATATTAGCGCCTATCGATGCAAAGGGCTCCCGATTATCTGCTATGAGTTTTGATAACTGTCTGGGAGACACACCCAAATACTTGGATGCTTCTTTTAACGGTATATGATTAGGGTACTTTTCCCTTAGCATATCAGCCGTTTTTGCGTTCACTAACATTTTCTCCTTTCTCCATGCGCCACTTTTCAAATGCAAGTTGATTATTATTGTCTTTGTAAAAATATGTAATTGCATTTAAAAAATCGGCACACAGCAATTTCTTTTCCGTTAACGGAATTTTTTTCGGAACGATCCGAACCGTATCAGTTGTTTTTATCACCTCCACATATTTTTTTCGTGACTTTTTGCGATCGTTTAAAATTCTGTGATTGATTGTATTATATCAGCTTGCGTTCAAAAAATCAAGCATTTAGAGATTTTTCTCCGTTTTGCAATATAATTCTTGATTTTGTTGACTTAATGCGCTATAATGTGCTTACAGAAGTCAAAAATGGGGTTGCTATTTGTGGATGAAAATAAGAAAGTAATACCTGAAGACCTACCGCCGATAGAAGTACACTATGCCACATTCGGCGAAAGAATACGCGAAATCAGAAGAGAACGCGGATTGACGCAAAGCGAATTTGCAAGAATTTTAGGAACTTCAAAGCAAATTCTCAGCCGATACGAGCTTGAACAGTGTTCGCCGAAAATCGAACAGGTCACAAAGTATGCAAAAAAATTAAGGGTATCCGTTGATTATCTTTTGGGTGATACTGAGAGCGAAGCTGCATACAATGCGTTTGTCTCGGAAAATTCGGAAAAACCCTTTTACAGAATTTTTATTGATGTAACAATGGAAATGGGTCTTGATATAGCTGGGATTGTGAGGGTAACCGGGCTCACTGATAACCAAGTGCGTATCATTATTGTCAAAAGAATGAAAGAGGCGCCGCTTCCGTTGGCAATGCGTTTATCGAAGACATTGGGCGTTCCGATTGAAACCTGGACCGGACAAAAGATATACACGCCGTCTAAAATTTCAGTAGACGCTTTCGAGGTTGCCCGAGCATATGATATGGCGAGCTTGAAGGACCGAAATATTACACGATTAGCGCTTAATTTGGAAACAGTTAAGGAGTGAAACAAAATATGAAGGCTGTAGTTTATGCCCGCTTTTCAAGCCATAGGCAAGGAGAACAATCTATTGAGGGGCAGGTTGCCGAGGCAGAGAAATTTGCCTTGGCTCATAATCTTGACATTATACATATTTATGCCGACCGTGCACAAACCGGGCGTAACGATAACAGAGAACAGTTTCAGCTCATGCTTTCCGACGCTTCTAAACACGCTTTTGACGCGCTGATTGTTTGGAAAACCGATAGAATAGGGAGAAACAAGGAAGAAATTGCCCTAAATAAATACCACCTAAAGAAAAACGGTGTAAAAATATATTATGTTGCCGAGACTATCCCCGATACGCCGGAGGGCATAATTTTAGAATCGGTAATTGAGGGTATGGCGGCATATTATTCGGAACAGCTCTCGCAAAATGTAAAAAGAGGTCAGCGTGCAAGTGCAATGAAAGCGCAAAGCACAGGCGGAAACCGACCGTTAGGTTATTTAACAGGTCCTGATAAGAAATTTATTATAGACCCCGAAACCGCTCCGACGGTTAAACTGGTATATGAGCTTTATGCACAGGGAAAGACTGTTGCACAAATCGTTGATGAGCTTAACAGTAGAGGATTGCGAACCCTACGCGGCCGCCCGTTTACCCACAACAGTTTACGCACCGTACTGAAAAATGAAAAATATATCGGCGTTTACACTTACAATGATGAAATAAGGTTAGAAAACGCTATACCGCCTATAATTGACAAAGAAACCTTTGATAAGGTTCAGGAAATGCTAAAATATAACCAGCGTTTCTCCGCACATAAAAATCCCAAAACAGATTATATACTGAGCGGTAAACTGTTTTGCGGAAAATGCGGCGAAATGATGGTAGGAGTGTGCGGTACCAGCCGACACGGAACAAGGCACTATTATTATGAATGCTGTAACAAAAGGAAGAAGCTGTGCAATAAAAAATCTGTCCGAAAGCCTTGGATTGAAAATGTTGTTTTAGACTATATAGCAGATCTGCTTAAAGATAAAGAACTGTTGGACTTTATTGCAGAAAATACTTATCAATACTACATTGAACAAAATACCGAAACATCATACACCAAGGCATTACGCAAAGCCTTAAAGGATACCGAAAAATCCATAGCCAACTTGGTGAGGGCAATTGAGCAAGGAATTTTTAACGAAGCCACAAAAAAACGTATGGATGAGCTTGAAGAACAAAAATCGGAGCTTGAAGCTGCATTGGCGGCATCTAAGCTTAAACAGGACTTAGGACTGACCAAGGAAAAAATACTTTACTTTCTATATAGGTTTGCCGATATGGATTATACGGATATTAATTGCCAAAAACGCTTGATTAAGACCTTTATAAATTCAGTTTTTGTTTATGACGATAAGATAGTTTTAACGTTCAATTATTCGGGAGACGACCGAATTGTAACTTTAAAGGAGATTGATGGCGGATTACAGCACGGCGTTCGGATGCCGCATTTAATGTGGGGCCATGAAAAAGCAATTGCAAAAAGCAATTGCTTTTTTCAGTTATATTCGCCTTACAGCGAGTAATATTCGCTGGCTCTTTGTCAATAGTTGGGGTAAAGAGTTAAAATGAGAAATTGAGTGCAAGCAGTTTGCTAATAGGCAACTGCTTGTTCTTTGTTTTGTTGCATATGAGAAAATATATGTTAAATGCGGTTTCTGAATCTTCTGAAATTTTTGTAACCGTATGCGTTTCTTTTAAGAACTTTAATTTTATTATTACAGCCTTCGGTAAAACCGTTAGTATAAGGTGATGAAAAAGAATTCAGTATACCGGTGAGCCAATTTTGCATAGAGTCAGCACACTTCTCAAACTGCGGTATACCGCAGTTAGAGGCATTATAAATCCATTCCTGCATTTTTTCTTTGGCGGTTTCATGGTCGTTGCAGTCAAGTATTTCAAGGAATTTTTCCTTGTACCAATGAGGCCTGCTAAGGTTCACAGAAGTTTCTAACATAACCAAAACTTGCTGTTGCTGTTCGTTTTCTAATTTATTAAATCTTTTCAGCAATAACTTTTTAGAGTTTTTAAAATATCTTCTATGTGTTTTGGAAAATTTCTTCTGTTCTTCTTTTCTGACATTTTCAAAAGCCCATATTACCTGTCTTATCCAATGGTACTTATCCACTATCCGTATTGCGTTTTTAAACCATATGCCGGCGGTATCATAATAAGTCCGCCACATATCCGAAACAAAATATTTCACCTTTTCCCGTTCTTCCTTTGGATATTTACATAAATATGTTGTTAAATACGGTTTGTATCTTTCGGGAAGTATATCTAAAACAATCTTGTTTTCGGGGTCGGTCAATATGCATTGGTATTTTTCTCCCCAAGTGTTGCCCTTAAATTCATCAATAGATAATACTTTGGGCAGTTCGGCTTTTGGATAGCTTACAAGGTCAAATATCCTGATTATTGTTGATACGGATAAATTTACTTCTCTTGCTACACTTGTAAAAGAGCGTTCATCGGTCAGACGATTTAATACAAATTTCACCAACCTGTTTGTCATACGGTGGTATCCGGGCAGAAAGGTGTTTTCTTCATAAAACCTTTTACCGCAATGCGGGCAGCGGTAGCGCCTTTTTCGGAGCATAATAACAATATTCTTACCAAATGAAGGAATATCTTTTATTTTTTGCAGTCTGTAATCGTGTACTGTATCTGTTGCGGTACCGCAACAGATACAATTATGTCTTTTTCTTTCCATTTCGAGATGAATAATTAAATTTTCTTCTTGTTTAACATTTATTATTTTTACCCCTTGCAATCCAAGCAATTCTTCTGTAAAATGATTATAGAGCATATTGGAGCCTCCGTTTATGGTATCTACTCATTTCCATTTTAACGGTTTCTTTCCAAATATGCTCTACTTTTTTATTTTATCTTATTTTTTCTTCGTAGGCTCTACTTGCTTACCCCAACATTTATTATAGAGCCTTTAAAAATAATAGCGTAAATAAAACGGCAGGCTCGGTGTAAAGAGCCTGCTGTTTTTAAAAATATTTCATTCAAGGTATTTAATAAGAAGCGGTATTTGAGTCTCAAAGCGTACGCCATAGCGGGGATCGGTTTTATCCTCCATGGTTTTTTTTATGCACGCGGCGGTAAAATTTGCGGCTATCTGGGCGGAGGCTTTAAGACTTCTGCCGTTCATAAGCGCCGCTGTAAGCGTGCTTGCGAATATATCGCCTGTTCCGTGATAGGTGCCGTTCACTTTTTCGGAAAAAACATAAGCCCTGTTTTCGCCGTCGTAAACGGCGGCGCCGATTTTTTTTTCGTCGAAGCAAACGCCTGTAAGCACAATTTTCGAATGTGTTTTAACAAAAAGCCCTTCAAGCAGCGCGTTTATATAGTCGCTGTCGTATGGCCCTTCACGGTATTTAACGCCGAGCATAAGCGCCGCCTCGGTGATATTGGGGGTTATAATATCGGCGGCGGCGCAAAGCTTCAGCATAAAGTCGGGGTAATCGGGCGTAAAGCCGCTGTAAAGCCTTCCGTTATCCGCCATTACGGGGTCGGTTATAATGACCGTATTCTTTCGGCTTATAAGCCGTGCCGCCTCCATAGCAAGGTATATCTGCTCCTTAGAGCAAAGGTAGCCTGTGTAAACTGCGTCGGCTGTTATACCCTCGCTTTTCCAGTGCCTTGCAATGGGTACAATATCCTCCGATAAATCTCTTACCGTATAATTTTTAAAGCCGCCCGTGTGCGTTGACAAAACGGCGGTGGGTATAACGGCGGTCTCAATTCCGGCGGCGGATATTATAGGCAACGCCACCGTAAGCGAGCATTTGCCGAAACAGGAAATATCGTGTATGGCAACTACTCTTTTTTGCATCATTTTGCAACCTTCCTTTTAGGGCATATACCGTTTAATATGCAGGCGCCGCATTTCGGGCTTCTTGCAGTACATACATCTCGGCCGAAAAGCACCGTTCTGTGGCAAAAGGCGTTGGAGTCCTCCGGTTCAAGCAGCTTTCGCATTTCATTTTCAACCTTAAGCGGGTTGGTTGTGTCGGTAAGCTCCAGTCTTCCGCAAATTCGTATAAAATGAGTATCGGTTACAACCGCGGGCTTGCCGTAAATGTCTCCGCAAACCAAGTTTGCGGTTTTTCTGCCAACGCCCGGCAGGGTTGTAAGCTCTTCGATAGTATCGGGCACCCTGCCGCCGAAGCGCTCTGTAATCTGTTTTGCTATGCCTACAAGGTCCTTTGCCTTTGTTTTATAAAGACCGCAGGTTTTAATAAGCTCTTCTACCCGCGCAATGTCTGCGTTTGCCATACTCTGTGCGGTGGGAAATTCCTTAAACAGTGCAGGGGTTACCATATTAACGCGTTTATCTGTGCATTGTGCGGAAAGCCGCGTTGCTATAAGCAGTTGAAAGGCGTCCTGATATTCAAGCGAGCATACGGCGTTAGGGTAAAGCTCTGAAAGCAATTTTACCGCGGCGGCGGCGCGTTCCTTTTTACGCATCGGCGCTTTCAAGCTTTAGATCGCCCGGCTTTATAAGCTTAAGCTTTCTCATAGCCTCGGATATGCCAAGGCATATAACCGCCGGAAGAATAAAATGCATAACAATTATTTCTATTACGGTAACAACAGGGGAAAAGCCTGCGGCTACCATACTGTCGTAAGACATAAACTGACCTACAAGCCCCGATGTCCCCATTCCCGAACCTACGGGATTGCTTACCATTTTAAGCACTGCGGACGATATGGGGCCCAAAACGGCGCTTGAAATAATTGCGGGCAGCCATATAAGCGGATTGCGTACTATATTGGGAACCTGAAGCATTGAGGTTCCGAGCCCCTGCGCTATAAGACCGCCGAATTTGTTTTCGCGGTAGCTTATAACCGCAAAGCCTATCATATTGCAGCAGCAGCCTATGGTTGCGGCGCCTGCCGCAAGACCTGTAAGACCCATTGAAATACCGATGGCGGCAGAGGATATGGGTAACGTTAATATTATACCCATAAGAACAGACACTGCTATACCGCCGATAATCGGGCTTTTATCAACGTTTATATTAACAAGCTGACCTACCCACTTCATAGCGGCGGAAATATAAGGCCCTAAAAAATAGCCCGCGGTAGCTCCCGATAAAATACAGCAAACGGGGGTTACTATTATATCAACCTTGGTTTTGCCTGCTACAAGCGCGCCTATTTCAATTGCAATATAGGCGGCTATAAACGCGCCGAGCGGCTCGCCGGGAGCGCCGATTTTATAGGCTTCGTTCGCCATATTCGGGAAAGCGCCCACCATACCCGCAACAGCCGCGGCAACCGTTGTTAAAGGGCTTGATTTCAGCTTGCAGGCAACGCCTACGCCTATGCCGGCTCCCGTAACGGTTTTCGCAACGTTTCCCATTGCGGTAAGATATGTTCCTACAATGTTTCCTCCTACAAGCTTGCCTATCTGGCAAATAATGGTTCCGATAATGAGCGTGGAGAACAGGCCGTAAGCCATACCGGAAAGCCCGTCTATAAACAGGCGGTTAAAATATTTTTTCATTGTGCTTGCCCCCTCAGTAAAATTTATTTTATTATACAAAATTTTGTTAAATTGCACAATGGCGTATATAACGATTTTTTGCGACAATACTAATACTAATTTTAGACACAGTGGCACAATCGGGGGTAATTAAGTGAAAACCATTGCTTTTTTTGACGCAAAATCATATGACAGAGAGAGCTTTTCGCGCTTTCGCGGTGAGGAGCTTAATATAAGATTTTTTGAAAACAAGCTTAATTCGGACACGGTAAGTATGGCGGCGTGCTGCGACGGCGTGTGCGCTTTTGTAAACGATACGATAGACCGTGCGGTTATAGATAAATTAGAGGAATACGGCGTTGGGATAATTGCAATGCGCTGCGCAGGGTATAATAATGTTGACCTTAAAGCGGCTGCGGGCAGAATACGCGTTGTAAGGGTGCCGGCATATTCGCCTTACGCCGTAGCCGAGCACGGAATAGGACTTCTTTTGACCCTGAACCGTAAAATACACCGTGCATATATAAGAACGCGCGATCATAACTTTTCATTAGAGGGGCTTATCGGCTTTGATATGCACGGAAAAACCGTAGGAATTATAGGAACGGGTAAAATAGGGCGCAGCCTTGCCGATATATGCGAGGGCTTCGGTATGAATATAATAGGCTACGACCCGTATGAAAGTCCTGAATTTGCGGGAAAGTACGTAACCCTTGAGGAGCTGTTAAGGGAAAGCGATATAATATCGCTGCACTGCCCGCTTACGCGTGAAAATAAGCACCTGATAAACGAAGAAACAATAGAAAAAATGAAAAACGGCGTATATATTATAAATACCTCGCGCGGCCAGCTTATTGATACCATAGCGCTTATGAACGGGCTTAAATCGGGTAAGATAGGCGCGGCAGGTCTTGACGTATACGAGGAGGAAACCTCGCTGTTTTTTGAGGACTATTCCGATGAAATTATATGGGACGATAAGCTTTCAACCCTTATTTCAATGCCTAACGTAATTGTTACGTCGCACCAGGCGTTTTTAACGCGCGAGGCTTTAAGCTCCATTGCGGAAACCACGGTAAACAATTTTTTAAGCTATTTTGCCGGAGAAAAGCTTGAAAATGAAATAACGGTATAAAATACGCTCCGAAAAGACAATGTTTTGCTTGACAGCGGTATTCGTTTGTGATAAAATTACGTTATTATTCGAGGGAGTAGTGGCGCGCAGGCGTTACAAGTCAACACAATGGTCTTTTTGACCTGGCTTGTATTAAAAAACGAGACTCGGGTGGCTGTTGCGGCGCCCGGGTCTTTTATTTTTTATTAACCTGAGACAGGAGAGAAAAAATGGGAATTTTTGAATTGTTTTTAATTGCGGTGGGTCTTTCTATGGACGCGTTTGCCGTGTCGGTCTGTAAGGGGCTTTCAACGCGCGAGCTTAAATTTAAGCACTATATGATAATCGGCGCGTGGTTCGGCGGTTTTCAGGCGTTAATGCCGACGCTTGGCTATCTGTTAGGTTCGACATTTGAAAAATACATAACAAATTACGACCACTGGGTAGCGTTTGTGCTGCTATCGTTTATCGGCGGAAATATGCTGCGCGAGGGCTTTTCAAAGGAAACGGAGGAGACAAACAGCTCGTTTTCCGCAGGAACTATGGCGCTGCTTGCGGTTGCAACAAGCATAGACGCGTTAGCGGTGGGAATTACCTTTGCGCTGCTGCCCGACGTTAATATAATAGCCGCGGTGCTGTTTATTGGCACAATAACCTTTGTTATTTCAGGTATTGGCTTAAAGGTGGGCAATGTATTCGGTCTTAAATACAAAAATAAAGCCGAAATTGCGGGCGGTATAATACTTATACTTATAGGCGTTAAAATACTGCTTGAGCATTTGGGCGTAATAAGCATTTGAGCGTGTCGAAAAAAGTCGACACGCTCTTGGACGGGAATGCCGTTCGCTCGAAAATCAGAGATTTTCGGACTGCACTCTATCCCCG